>Ga0210384_10000364_pt1 | contig 69942 bp, 53 predicted proteins | sample IncBWH2MmetaG_FD_160574 | JGI IMG/M metagenome (GOLD analysis project Ga0210384, IMG submission 160574) | Forest soil microbial communities from Barre Woods Harvard Forest LTER site, Petersham, Massachusetts, United States - Inc-BW-H-2-M | ecosystem: Environmental > Terrestrial > Soil >... | reverse complement strand
AAGTATGTGGTACCGTATGGTACCAATAAAATTTCCCCGAGGAATCAAAGGAGCTGAACAATGAAAATTGAATTGTTGTATATGCTGCTGGCATTCGCGACGGTCTTGGCGCCCCTGGCGCAAGGCCAGTCCACACCACCGCAGCCGAAGATCACCGGCGTGCTGACGATCCTTACGCCAAAAGCGGGGGTTACGGTCGAGCAAGTCATGAAAATCATGCCCGCCGAAATTCGTGCGACCGTTCCCCTGTATCTCGACGGCAAGATTCAGCAGTGGTTCACGCGCGGCGACGGCAAGGGCGTCATCTTCCTACTGAACTGCAAGGACGTGGCGGAGGCTCGGGCTCTCATCGAAAGCCTGCCGCTCTCGAAGGAAAACCTCATGGACGAGCAGTTCATTCCGGTCGGGCCACTTCTGCCGCTCGGGATACTGTTGCGAGAAAGCCCTAGCAATAAGTGAACCCGTCTATCGGAAAGGAGGACAAATGTCAGCGAAAATCATCTTCAATCTGCATCTCATTCTAGGTTATGTCGCGTGGCTGCTGTGCTTCGGCGTGTACGTCATGCCCAGGCTCAAGTCGATGGACCTGGTGGCAGCGCAACGCGCCATCGCTACGCTGCACAGCTTCCGCTTCTTCGGGCTCGTCTTTATCCTTCCGGGCGTGGTCGGCCCGAATCTGCCCGTCGCTGGCTTCGCCGCGTTCGCCGCCTACTGGGACCTGGCGACCGGGGTGCTGGCGATCCTTGCGCTTCTCACGGTAAGGATACGTCCCATCTTTTGGCTCTTCGTTGTCGCGTTCAATCTCGTGGGGGCGGTCGACCTCATCCTCGACTACTACCACGCCATCCAAGTTGGCCTTCCTGGGATGGCGGGGCAGTTGGGCGCCACGTACGCGATCCCGATCCTCTTTGTGCCCGTGCTGATGATCACGCACGTCGTCGCATTCTATTTGCTGCTGCGTCCTCAGGCCAAGACGGTTCGCGCTTTCGCCGGGGATGCCGCGGCATCTTAGAGTCCCCGGCCCGCGCCAGGACTTCAAGAAGGGCGCAGCGGTGCTGCGCCCCTACGGGCCGCTTCGCGAGCCGGGTGGGCGGCCACGCGGGGCGATGGTGAGTGGGCCGCTGCGGCGGGCAGGCTAGTGAAAGAAGAAGTGGCGAGTGACGAGTGACGAGAACAAAGCGGGGAGAAAGCGGCGTCCAGCCGCCGCACTCCAAAAAAGAACCGGCTGGAAGCCGGCGCTACGAAAGGCGTGGGCGACCTTTGCGGCCGAAGGGCGTGTCGGGGTGGTGGACGGGAGGAGGGAGCTTGCCGGAGGCGAGGGCGTCGAGGGCGCGGAGACGGGCGTTGAGTTCGGCGGAGGTGATGCGGCGCTCGCGGTAGAGCCAGCGGAGGAAATGGGCGGCAGGACGCTCGCCTTTGAGCGAATTGCATTCGAGGCAGGCGGAGACCAAGTTGCGATAGGAGTTGCGCCCGGCCCGGACGCGGGGCACGACGTGGTCGAGGCACTGGACGCGCGCGTCGGTGCGGCGCAGACAATAAAAACAATGGCCGCGCTCGCGGAGATGGATGGACTGGCGGAGGGCGCGAGTCTTGAGGAAGTCGAGTTCTTCCAGGTTGGCCGGTTGCGGCTGGCTGGCGGGGCCGCAGACAGCGATGGCACCCGCCACGGCAGGCAAGCCGGGGCGAAGGCCGCGAATCTCATCGGGCAGGAGCACGTCAATGACGTGGCCGGCTTTGCTGCGACGGATAAGGCGGAGCGCACCGAGGACGACGAGACGGCGGACCGATTCACGCACGGGGCCGGTGCTAATGCCGATGCCGCGGGCGAGCCAGGGCATGGAGAAGCGGAGCTGGAGCTGGCCTTCGAGACGGCTGTGGCGGATGAGATGAGAATAGACGGCGCGGTCGGTGATGGACAGGCGCAGCCGCGGGAAGAGAAAGTCCTCGAATTGTTTCCAAAGATGTTTGACATTCAGTTTTTTGCGTTTCATGGCGGATCCTTGAGAAGAAAGTGGCGAGTGACGAGTGGCGAGTAAGAAGACAGCTACCACCTACCGGCGTTTTTTGGAGTTCGTCGATTTCCGGCAACACTGCATCGAAATCGTCACGCGAAGCAAAGTGCAGCTCGATGGCAAATCCTGGGATGTGGCCTGGATATGGGGCTCAAAACAAAAACGCCCCGACGGGTGGTCGGGGCGCAGTTTTCTACAGGGAGTAGCATACGAGAGTCGTACCTGGTTTGTCAAGAGGGAAATGAAAGAAAAAAAGTGGCGAGTGGCGAGTGACGAGTGGCGAGAAAAAGAGGAAGAAGGGACGGGCTAAAGCCCGCCTGTACAAAGCGCGAAGAAAGGGGCGTTACTTAGAACCAACTGCGCCGGCTGGCACGGGAGTCACGTCATTTTCAACGGGGCCTTGATTGGCGGGACTGTTGGAGAGATTCCCGGCCAGCATGCGGCGGTACCTGCTGCGCTCGTCCAGGCTCATATCGACAATTTCGAAGGCCATGTCCTGCGCGCGATAATCCCGCATCAGCGCGGTGGCTTGAAGATTGCGCATGCCGAGCTGCAACCTCAATTGGACCTGTGTGCCGGGAGCCAGGTGCCGGCTAATCGTCGCCACACCGCCGGTCAGGCTTGCCGTTTTTATTTCCAGCGAGCAAGCCTCTTTCAAATTCGTGCTTATCGCCCGCACCGGCTTCTGCAAGCGCACGCGTGTGTGCCGCCGCTGGCGCACGAATTTGCAATTCGGCGCAACTTCCAGCGGTGCCAGGGCCAGGTCTTCCCTTTCGATGCCGCTCTTGGGAAGAAACTGGCGCGCCCAATCCGGTTCAAGCTTTTCGAGCGCTTGCAGAGCGGCGATGCGCAATTCCTGCGCGTGCACCCAGCCAAACACTTTCTTCGCTTCGACGATGCGCTTCAAAGTCGTCACCGTTTCCGGCGCGTTGATCCGGCCCAGCGCTTCGATAGCTTTCACGCGCAAAAAGGGGCCGCCCCCGGCGGGCAAATCGCCGTCAACCATGGTCAACAGCCGGCCGAGCGCTTCGCGGTCCGAAGTAACACCGATTTCATCGATCACCAACGGCATGACCAGCGGATCGACGTGATCGAGCAGCTCCAGCAGAATCCGGCAACGACTAGCCCCGCCGCCGGCGGAAATCTGACGGATGATGCGGTCCTGCGAAGTTCGCGGAAAATCTTTCATGCGGCCCGGAAGAAAAACTTGCAGAGCCTGCGGATCGAGCTTGCTCAAGAGGCCGGCCATGTCTACGGCTTCTGCAACTGGTCCGCCGCGTACGGTGCTTCGCAGATATTGCACGCCTTCTTCGCCCAGATCCGCTGCCAGATTGGCGACGTGCTCCGCGTCGTCGCGCAGGCTGCAGCGATTGAAGCGCGCCGAGAGCTGTTCCATGGCCGTTTGCGGCAGCAATTTCAATACATTTGTGAGTCCGGCGACGGCCTGGCGCGCGCGCAGCGCCTCCTCGACAAATTCCGGCACGCGTTCTTCGATGCCCATCTTCCCGCGGAGGCTGCGCGCGATTCCCGGCCGTTGTGTTTCCACGCCGGAAATCAAATCGAGCGCCTGCTCCATGGCCGGGAAAAAGCGGTTGGTAGCGGCTTCCTGAGAAAGCCGCACGAACGCCGCGCTCACCAAACCTTGCAGCTCGCTATCCTGTTCCACGCTGAGCCGCAAACCCAGGTGGCGGAGCGCTTCGCCCAGTAATTTGGGATCGGCTTTGGCGTAGAGCTCGGCCATTTCCGACAAGCCCACGGCGGTTTTCTTGCGCGCGTCAGCTTCCTCACTCTCCGAGCAAGCGGCGTAGTTCTGCAGAATGCTGATGGCCTCCGCGATGTTTCCTTTTTCGATCAGCTCGCCCACATAGGACTGCACGTTGCGCGGAGGAATGCACCAAGCCTCCTCGGAAAGAAGCACGGCTTGTTTGCCGCTCTCCGGCACGGCCGCCCAGAATTGCCGGTCGAGAATTTCGCGGTGAGACTCGACGAGCATTCCCGCATCGCTCATTTTGTCTTCATGCGCGCCCAGAATCTTGCGCAAATTCTCGATCTCCTGGTTCATGCGGTCGAGCATCTGGCGCACGGCGTTGACTTTTATCTCGCCGCGCTCGAAGCGCTCCAGCGCAAAACGGATGGCCAGGTGCTCGGCAAGCTGGACCAGCACAGATTCATCGGGCTTATCCGTAGGAGCTTGCGCCGCCAGCCCCGCCAGGGCCTGTTTCAATGTGTCCTGAGCGCGTCCCGGCAGCTGTGACATTTGCTCGTGAAACGCGCCGGCTGCTGCAACTCCGCCGCTTGCTCCAATCTGACCAAAGCTCGTCAGTGCACCCAAAATGCTGTAGATCTCTTCTTCGCTCGGCTCGCCGCGGCCGCGGCCCTTTCCAGAACCAAATGCGCCGCCCTGCCCCATTCCCATGGAGAAGCTGCCTGTACCGCCGTTGGCGCCGCCTCCGACGACCGCGCCCGTGCCGCCGCTCATCCCGTCTCCGCCAGTTCCAGTTCCTCCGCCTCCCATCCCGCCGGTTCCTGAACCTGACGCGCCCGTTCCAGCGCCGCCCGTTCCAGTGCCTCCCGTTCCCGGTTCGCCGGTGACTGGGCCAGAGGATCCGCCGCCGTGTGAGCCCTGCGCGGCGGCAATTAGTTCGAGCAGCTTCTGGGGATCATTCAGCCATTTCTTGAATTGGTCTTGATCGTCTCCCAGCGTTGCGGCGGCAAGCTGCGCCGCCATGCTGGCGTCTTTCAAACGCGAGTCCGTGGCTACGAAACAAACTTCATTGGTGCGGATTCCTTGCGCGCCGGCAAGCGCGGCTTTCAATTGCAGCGCCAGTTCCACCGGCTTGGCCTTGCCGGTGGGAAAGGCCCTCACGAATCGTCCCACTTCTTCTTGCGTGACCGAGGGGAAGAACTGCACGCTGGCAAGTCCGGCGGCGGAGAGCAACTGAGCGAACTGTTTTTCGGCGGGAGAGCCTTCGAGGGGAACTCCGTCCAGCAACAATTGCGATCCCGTGGCGCCCAGAATCAATCCGGATTCGGTTCCGACGGGAATAGCGGCGCGCAGTTCGCGCCAGGCGGTATCCATCTGCTCGTTGGTGCGGGCATGTTCGAATCCGTACAAGCGGGCGAACTTCAACAGAATATTCAGGCTTCTTACGAACGCTCGTGCCGATGCCGATCTGGTGGTGTCTGGTTTCATCCGGTGCCGCTGGATTCCCTATAGGACTATCTCACTAGTACCGTAGGGGCAGCCGCCGTCCCCGGCAATGGTACAGAGGTTCCATGTGTCCCTGCCGTCAAGAAGTCCACCGGACAGGTGAACCGCCTGCACAAACAGACAGGGCGCCCGCTGGAGAGGACAGGTGGGAGGGGTATCGTTTTGCGGGCTTGAGTGCGCCCCCTACAAATTCAATTCTTGGAAACTGCCACGCGCCCGCGCCGCCGCGTGCGGTTGGTCACCTGCGCAACCATGGGGAGCCCACCAAGTTCCAGCAACAGTTTTCGCAGACGCGAGCGTTCCTCGAGTTCCATATCCACAAACTCAAAAGCCATGGCCTGCGGGCGCGCGCCTCGCACAATGGCCTGGGCCTTAATGTTGCGAACACCATGCGACAATTTCAAATTGAGCAGTGAGCCGGGCGCCAGGTGCCGTTCGCCCGCGCCGATTCCGCCGCCCAGATTCAGCTCAGGTATCGACAATCTAAAGTTCTCGCGCAGATTGGTGGTCGTGGCAATCAGATTTCGCGACAGTTTCAAGCGCGCATAGCGGCGCTGGCGGATGACCGAGGCGTTTGGCTCAGGATCGGTAGGCTCCAAAGCAAGGTCCTTGCGGTCGATGCCGCTGGCGGACATTTTTTCCATGGCCACCGCGGGATCGATTCGCGTCAGCGCTTGCGCCGCGGCGATGCGCAATTCGCTGGGATACACCCATCGCCAGACTTGCCGGGCATCCAGAAAGTGCAGGAACAAGGGGGCGCCGGCGGCGGCACGGAGGCGACCCAGCGCCTCAACGGCCTTCAATCTCGGGTATGGCGGCGTATCGTCGTTCTGCGCGAGTTCCATCAACTTCTCGATACATTGCGGCTGGCCGCTCATTCCCATTTCGTCGATGGCCAACGGGCGAATGAGCAAGTCCAGCGAATCGTAGAGCGACACGAGCAATTGGGCGCGATGTTCGGGGGGTGACGCGGAAAGCTGGCGTATGGTGCGGTCGTGCGCGGAGCGCGGCCATTGCGACAGGCGCACAGGAAGTATTTTCTCCACCGAGTCCGGGGAGAGCTGGCTAAGCAGCCCGACGACCTCGGCAGCTTCCGTGGCGGGGGCGGTCTGCAGCGTCTCGATGAGCCGCTGCGTGGCGTCTTCTCCGAGGCCGCGCACGATTTCGCCGAGCAGTTCGCAATCTTCCCGGAACCCGCAGTGTCCGAAACGGCTCGTGGCATAGTGGAGCGTGGCTTTGGGCATCAGACCGAGAATTTCGGTCATGCCGTCGGCGATGTGGCCCGCGCGCAAGGCTTCTTCGATGAATTCCGGCAGCCGCTCTTCGGCGCCGATGCGCGGACGAAGACTTTGCGTCGAACCGGGCCTCTGGGCTTCCACGCTGTCCAGCGAAGCCAGAGCTTGCTGCATCGCGGGATAGCAACGCTTGGAAGCGGCCTCCTGGCTCATGCGCACAAACGTCGCGCTGATCAGCGTCTGGAGTTCGGGCTCGCGCTCGATGGCCAGTTGATTTCCGAGGCGGCGAATGGCATCCATCAGCGCGCTGCCGTCTCCGCTGCCATAAAGTTCCGCAAGGTCGGAAAGGCCGATGGCGGTGGTGCGCCGCGCATCAGCGGCTTCCAATCCCACGCACGCCGCGTACTTCATTAAAATTTCATTCACGGTCTTGAGTTCGCCGCGCCGCAGCATATCTTCCAGGTACGCGCGCACGTTGCGCGGCGGCACGCACCACGCTTCATCCGAAGTCAGCACTTCCTTTTTGTTTTCGTCCGGTACCTGCTCCCAGAATTCCTGGTCCAGAAGTTCGGTGTAGGACTGCACCTGAATTCCGGCATTGGCCATCACCTGCTCTTGCGTGCCAAGAATTTTGCGCAGCGCTTCAATTTCGGAATTCATGCGGTCGAGCAGTTGCTTCACGGCGTTCACGCGCAGCTCGCCGCGTTCGTAGCTGTCCAGCGCGAAGCGAATGGCCACGTGCTCCGCCAGCTTCAGCAGCATGGGCTGGTCTGGCTTTTCGGTTGGCGCTTGCGCCGCGAGCCCCGCCAGCGCCTGCTGCAACGTAAATTGCGCGCGAACGGGCATGGCGCTCAGGCGTGACTGAAATGTGGGTACATCCATCCGCGCTTCCGGATCTTTGCGCGATTTTCCAAGCTGGGCGAAGAGCCCGAGCATGGCGCGCACATCTTCTTCCGCGACGTTGAAACCGCCGCCAGTGCCGGTGCCCACTCCGATTCCCGCTACTCCTCCCCCGGTGCCGGAACGCAGCAGCGCCGATGCTGTCAGCCACTTCCCTTGTTTGCCGGCATCTCCACCAACTCCGCCAGCACCCCCGTTAGCACCGCCAGACCCAGTACCTCCACCACCCGTCCCAGTTCTCGCGCCACCACCACCGAACCCGATGCCGCCGCCTGAGCCGCCCCCCGGGGCCCCTGGTCCACCGGAACCGCCACCGGTTTCCCAAAGTGTTCCGCCACCGCCAGAGCCTGCTCCGCCGAGCGCACCCGTTCCCCCGCCAGACCCGGGACCGCCACCTGCACCGCCGCTACCTCCCCCACCGGGCACTCCGCTACCGGTTCCTCCACCACCAAGACCAAATCCGGGACCGCTGCCTCCGCCACCGCCCAACCCGCTTCCGCGAGAGCTTTCGGCTGCTAGAATCATTTGCAAAAGCTTGTTGGGATCCTCGAAGACATCTCTGAACTTGTCGCCGCCCGCCCCGAGAGCCTTGGCCGTGAGCTGCGCGGCGACTTTGATCCCCGCTATGGAGGAATCCTCCGCCACGTAGCGAATCTCATTGATTTTGATACTGGTTTCGCCGGCCAGCGCGGATTTCAATTGTTCGGCAAGCGCAGAGGACTTGGCATTGCCGCTGGGGAAGGCGCGCACGAACCTCGCGAATTGCGGCTGCGTCAAGGAAGGTGAAAAGTGGATGCTGGCAATGCCCGAGGTAATGAGTAACTGCGCGAAACTGCGTTCTCCGGCCGCCGAGCCCAGCGGTACGCCGTCCAGCAAAATCTGCGTTCCCGAGGCGCCCAGCAGCAATCCGCTCCCGCCGCTTTCATCCAGCCCCTGGCGCAACTCTTTCCACGCGGTATCAAACTGGGCAGCCGTTCGCACATGCCCAAACTCATAGAGCCGTGCGAGCTTGAGAAGAATATTGAGGCTGCGGACAAAGGCCCGCGCCCCCCCACGTGTTTCGGCGCTCATACGTTTCGGCGAGGAATCTTGCCCTCCCGGTGTTTCACTCTAGACTAGAGTTGTCTCCGAAATGAAACAAGCCCCAAGGCGGCATTTGTAGCCATCTCAATAACATTATATACGGCAGAAACTTTTGGGAGTCCTAAACCCGCGCTCCCATCCTCTGTTGCCTTTCTGTCCGCACTCGTTCAACCCAGTTGCTCCGCCATGCACATCGCCTTACAATACCAAGTCGTTGGATGTTTTGTTCCTCTGACACCCATCCCTGCCTCGGGGCAAGGATTCAACACAGCAAGACTGGGCAGTTCTAACGTAAAAAAATGGCAGACCAGCCCTCACCTGACCGCTTCAAGGCAGAGATGCCGGAGATTCCCGGCGTTTCCTCCGCCGCTGCGCGACGTCCAGGCGGCAACGCCACCGCGCTGCGCCTGGTGGGGGGGATGCTCGCCGTCCTCATTGTCCTGCTGCTCGGAGCGCGCTGGGTGATGCGCCCGAGACACACAGACCCGCCGATAGCCGAGGCTCCGCCTCAATTGGAAGTCCCGTCCCCGGCACCCGATCCCAATGCCCTGCTGCCTCATGCCACGGAAGCCAATCCAGAGATCGCCACGATCGCGGAGATGGCCAAGCCCTGGTCTTCCAAAAGCTTCTTCTTCAGGAATCGCTTCACCGGCGAAAATGTCCCTTCCATCCTCGTGCGTCTACCGGGAGGGTCGGCCGCGCAGCCCGCAGGCTACTGGGCTTTCGCCATGAACTCCCCGTATGGAAACTGTCAACTGGAATATGTCACCGATTTGGAAAAACTCACCACGGATTATGGTTTTCGCGGCTCCAAGCACGCCATGGTGGGCAATCCTTGCAGCCGCACCCTTTTCGATCCCACCAAAATGACCCTTCTCCCCGGCAATGTCTGGGTCCGCGGCGCCATCGCCCAGGGCTCCGACCTTCGCCCGCCCCTCGGCATCGAACTGAAAATCCAGGGCAAAAACATCCTCGCCATCCGCATGGAGTAGGCTGGTTCTTTAGCTTTCGGTGTGTCCCCTCCCCGGTCTCCCCATTCTCATACCGGCACGCCTCATCAGGCCGGTCCGGCAGTGCCTTGTCCGGACCCATCGAAAAATCTGATACGACTCATCGTTTTCGTGTTGACGTTAGTCGATTACATGTGATACCTACACTCACAATTCTTCAGGAACGGGTTGGGGCCGCGGTCGTGGTTCTTCCAAGCTGCGGTTAACGTTCTGAGACGCGCCAGCGGTCAGGCCTGCTGCTAGAAGAAACGCGCAGCGCGGCGCTCGCAGGTGCGACTGAATCACTCCGGGAATCGCGAGGCCAGATTGCGTTTTGATCCATCTTTGAGCCAGAGGAGGTTCCTATGAATTTCAGGAAAAACTCATCCCCATTCATGGCGTTATGGATTGCCGCGCGGTTATCTTGTGGGTTATTGCTGTGTACTTTGACGATCGGCCTTCTCTTTTCATCTCCCAGCATGGGACAGGTTTCGTATTCCACGGGCAGCTTGCGTGGCACGGTACTCGATCCTCAGGGTGCAAGCGTTCCCGCGGCCAGGGTTATAGTGATCAATCCGGCCACTGGCGTGGCCGCATCCGAGACTACTGGGTCTGATGGCAGCTATCAATTCCTTGCGCTAAACCCCGGCACGTACGAGGTACAAGTGCTTGCGACGGGGTTCGAGAAATCCATCGCCAAAGGGGTGGTGATTACCGTCGGGCAGATTGTGATCTATGACGCTCACCTGCAAGTGGGCGCCACGAGTGTCGTCGTCGAAGTCACCTACAACTCGGCCCCGCTCATCGAAGTGGAACAAACGCAGCAGGCCAATACCGTCAATGAGCGCCAAGTCACAAACCTCCCCAACGTTAGCCGGAGTTTCATCGCTTCAATTTACACGTTGCCGGGTGTCTCGAATTCCAACGCACCGCCCATTCAGGATCCCAACATCGGCACCGGCTATCTCTCTTCCGGGTTTTCCGTCGGTGGCAGCAACGGACGCGCCAATTTGTTCACGATTGATGGCGGTGAGAACGACTTTGGCTCGGGAGCGCTGCGCGTCAACAACGTGCCGCTGGACTCCGTCCAGGAGTTTCAAGTCAACCGCAACTCGTTCGCGGCGGAGTTTGGATTTACTTCCGGCACGGCGATCAACATCATCACCAAGAGCGGGACGAACCGTTTCCATGGGAGCGCCTACGGGTACTTCCACGACAACAATACAGACGGAGCGAACTTCTTCAACAGTTTCAGCCCGAACCCCAACAGCAAACCGTTTGAACAGAGCGTAATCGCCGGCGGGACGTTTGGCGGGCCGATCAAGAAAGACAAACTCTTCTTCTTCACGTCGTATGAGCACCAGAAGCTGGACAATCCGGTGGTGGTGAATCTGCTCGGCACGGCGGAAGCGCAAGGGATTTCCGCGCAGACCAATGGCTTCAGTCTGGCCAATGGGCCGCGGGCATCGTGCCCCGGGCAAGCTCCGCCTCCCGGTCTGCCTCAACTGGTGACGCAAGTTTGCTATTTGACGCAGTTGGCCACTTTGGGAGGCCCGCTGGCGCCCGTGGGTCGAGCGTTGCTCGCCTCTCCGCTGTTCAATCCTCTGAAGGATCCCATCTTGAATGCTTTGCTTGCACCGGACAGCGGAACCTTCGACGGCAATGCCGGTGGCGTCGTGCAAGCCGCACCCAATCAAAATGGCCGGTACAACAATTGGGTGAGCCGAGTGGATTTTCAACCCAATGAGAAAAATGCCCTCTCGGTGCGATTTTCTCTTTTGCACGAGCAAAATGAGGTGACCGGCCCCGGCGGCGCGGAACGCTATTCCTCAGTCAATCAGCAGTTGCGCGACTATACGATTACCACGTCCTGGACGCACGTTTTCAACCCCTCCTTGGTCAACACTTTGCGCGTTCAGGCCGTACCTAGCGACACTTCCGACAACGTAGCGCCCTTCCCTGGCCGGGCGGAGATCGGCTTGGGGACCCTGGGCCCCGTGGGAACTCCCTTCGCCTATCCCTATAACGGCACAGAACGGCGGTTTCAATTCGACGAGAATGTTTCCCTGGTGAGAGGCAAACACAATTTCAAGTTTGGCGCTTCCTACCGGCCGGTCGACTACAGCGTCTTCGAGCAACTGTGGTTCGGCGGCCAGTACAATTTCTTTGACGGAATAATCCCTATCATCAGTCTCTTCAGTTCGAACCCCGCGATTGCCGGGGGGCTCGTAGCCTTCAATCAAGCGCTCGGATACCCGGCAATTGGGCCTGCCTCCACAAACCTGAGCGCGACGGAGTCCTATGTCGCCGGTGTGCCGGTTACGCTGCTGCAAGCGAACGGCAATGGCCAGTGGCAGGGATGGAATCACTACCTGGGATTTTTTGCGCAAGATTCCTGGAAGGCCACGCGCAATATCACCTTGAACTATGGTCTGCGGGTGGACTATGACAAGGAGGCCGACCCGGTCCCGACCAGCACTTACGTCACGCCGCGCGTTGGAGTAGCTTGGGATGTCACAGGCGACGGAAAAACGGTGGTGCGTGCGGGCAGCGGTCTGTTCATCGCGCCGGTCATTTTTCTCGTGCCTTTTTACCTCAACCAACTGGGTACCAACGGACAGCACATCAACCTGGCATTGCAAGCCCTCCCAGGTCAGGCGGTTTCCCTGTTGACTGCCACAGCCATCGAACAAGGCAACGCCACGCTCGCCAATCCCAACCCGGAGTTGAACGCCGCGCAGCTTGCCGCAGCGGGCATCGTCATCCAGCCGGTAGGGCCAAACCAGCAGAACGGCGTTTTCTACACCATCTCGCCGCATTACAAACCGGAATACTCCATCCAAGCCAGCTTGAGCGTTGCCCGGCAAATCGCTCATGATTTATCCGTCGAAGTGGGCTATCAACTCTATCGCGGCGTGCACATCGAACAGAACAACGAAGCCAACTACATTCGCAATACCGCCGCACCCATCGATCCCTTCATTGGACCTTCGTATATCCCCGCGCCGGGTTCCACGGCTGGTGAGCCGAATACTCAGATCCTGCAGAACAATCAGTTTTCCTCGATTGGAAGTTCGACCTACCACGGTCTGACCGCTTCGCTCACCAAGCGCTTCTCGCGCGGCTTGCAATTCCAGGTGAACTACACCTTCAGCAAGGCGCTCGACGATACCAGCGACTATAGCTCGCTGAGCACGCCTTTCCGGCCTGACCTCGTCACCGCCGACCGCTCCCTGTCGGACTTCAACATCACGCACAACTTTGTGGCCAACGCCGTTTATACGACGCCGTTCCACACCGACAGCGCAAACCTCTTCTCCAAAATTCTGGCGGATATAACCGTTTCGCCGATCGTATCCGTGCGCAGCGGCGTTCCCTACTCCCTGATCGTACCGGGCCTTTCGAATGGCGCGGGAAGCCACACCAGCGAAGCACGGCCATTCCTGGAAGGGCGCAACACGGGAATCGGGCCGGGATTCGCAAGCTGGGACATGCGGATATCGAAAGCCTTGTACATCAAGAAAGAATCCGGGCTGCGACTGGAGTTGATCGCGCAGACGACCAACTTGCTCAACCACACCAACTTTAGCGCGGTGAGCAATATATTCCCGGATACGGCCGTCACCAATGCCGCGGGAGTTACAACTTCCGCTCTAGTGCCCACGCCGGCAGGGACCGTGAATCTCCTGAGTGGCCCATACAGATTCAAAGGGTTCACGCCGACCTCTGCGGCGGAACTGGCGAGCCCGCTGTCGTTCCGCTCGGCGAATCCGCCGCGGCAAATCAGCTTTGCGCTGCAACTCGCGTTCTAACGCGCAACCACCAAGCGAATGAGGCGGATTGCCGAGCACCGGGAGTTCGCCTCGTTGGCTGTTTGATGCCAGCTCTCAGGAGAATATAAAGATGAGCAGCAAGCCGTCAGAGTCCCGAAACGGCGAATACAGCTTTCATTCTGACCGCCGCACTTTCCTGAAGCAGTCATCGCTTCTGATCGCTGCCGCCAACGCCGGCGCTTTCTTGCCTGCGCTTGGGACATTCGCCGAAGCGCAAAACAACCACAGCTTGTTTGTGACCGCCGATACCGCCTATGGAAAAGTTCAGGGCCTCGACATTTCGGGAATAAAAACATTTCTCGGCATTCCCTACGGTGCTTCCACAACGGGCAAGAACCGTTTCATGCCGCCACAGAAGCCGGCGCCGTGGAAAGGCGTGCGGGATGCTTTGACTTACGGCCAGATTTGCCCGCAGCCGCCCGCCGACCCGCGCGTTGAATATGTGCGGGCCATCGATTGGGACAAACAAAACGGCGGCATGGGCGAAGATTGTCTCTCGCTCAATGTCTGGACACCGGGACTAAGTGGTGGCCCGAAGCGCACCGTGATGGTCTCGTTCCACGGCGGCGGATTCGGGACTGGCTCCGGCAACACGCCCGGCTACTGCGGCGATCCCTTGGCGCGCTTCGGCGATGTCGTCGTGGTGACCGTGAATCATCGCCTCGCCTCCTTCGGATTCCTGCACCTCGCGGATTTAGGCGCGCCGCCGGAATTCGCGCAATCGGGCAACGCTGGGATGCTGGACCTCGTCGCGTCGCTGCAATGGATTCGCGACAACATCGCGAACTTCGGAGGCGATCCCAACTCCGTCTTTATCTTCGGGCAATCCGGCGGCGGCGCGAAAACGTCCACCGTAATGGCCATGCCCGCAGCCAAGGGGCTCTTTCACCGCGCGGGCGTGCAAAGCGGTTCCCTCTTAAAAGCATTGACTCGCGAAACCGCGACCGCTTCAGCACAAAAACTACTCGCCAAACTGGAAATCGACAAATCGCGCATCCCGGATCTACAAAAATTGCCTTGGGAACAAATTCTGGAAGCACAGACTGCTGCGTTTGCCGGGCCTATTCCCTCGGGTCTCTCACCGGTCCTGGACGGCACTGTGCTTCCGCAAAACCCGTTCGATCCCAGCGCGCCTATCGTTTCCGCCGACGTGCCGATGATCGTTAGCACCACTTTGGACGACGGCGCGTTGTTCCTCACGAATTTCGACCTGAGCGAGGCGGGGCTACAAGCCCTCGTGGGGAAGATCGCGGGTGCGCAAGCCGATCGCGTGCTTTCCGCTTATCGCAAGACCTACCCGAACGTTTCACCCTATGCGATTCAGGCCATGATCGTGACCGACCGCACCTTCCGCGTGAACGCCTACAAACAAGCAGAACGCAAAGCTGCGCTGGGCAAAGCGCCGGCTTACATGTACTTGTGGGACTGGCCTTCTCCGGCGTTCGAAGGCAAGTTTGGTGCGATTCACGGAACGGATGTCGGCTTGTCCTTCCACAATTCGCGCGGCGCCATCACCGGAGACGGCCCCGAAGCGCGCAAGATGGCGGACAAACTCGCCTCCGCGTGGGTCGCTTTTGCAAAAACCGGCGATCCCAACAATCCCTCGCTTCCACATTGGAGCCCCTACGACACGAAAACCCGCGCGACGATGGTCTTCGACAAGGAAACGCGCGCCGAAAATGATCCGCGCGGCGAGTTTCGCGTGCTGTGGGAGGAACTCGGATCGCCCGGCGGACCGATGGGCTGACATTCGCCAGGCGGTGTGAGCACCCCGAGCGTGAATCTGCCCCCGACTCCGGGACGGACGTTCTCACGCCTGTGCCAGGTGTCGTTCTGAACCAAGCGAAGAATCTCAGCCTCCATAAACGACAGTCGAGTAGAATTTCGTCCGCCGTCCGGCTAGCGATGCCGGGTGGAACGCATGAACAGACAGCAGCAGTAAGGAGCACAAGAGCGTGACCACAGTGCAAACCGCACGAGGGCCGGTGGATTCTTCGCAGTTGGGCGCCACTCTGATGCACGAGCACGTTTTCGTCCTCGACACGGAAATCCAGCAGAACTATCCAGAGGAATGGGGCAGCGAAGAAAAACGTGTCGCCGATGCAGTCGTCCGGCTGAATGAATTGAAATCCCGCGGAGTGGATACCATCGTCGACCTCACTGTGCTCGGCCTGGGTCGCTGCGTCCCGCGCATTCTGGAGATCGCCAAGCAGACGAAACTTCACATCATCGTTGCGGCAGGCATCTACACCTACCGCGACCTGCCTCATTATTTCGACCTGCGTGGGCCGGACAAAGTTTCCGGCGCCGATCCCATGACGCAAATGTTCCTCCGCGACATTCGCGAAGGCATCGCCGGCACCGGCGTCAAAGCAGGAATCCTCAAGTGTTGCACCGACGAGCCCGGCCTTACTCCCGGTGTCGAGCGCATTCTTCGCGCCGTCGCGCGGGCGCATCGCCAAACCGGCGTGCCCATTTCCACGCACACGCATGCCGGCCTTCGCCGGGGTCTCGATCAGCAACGCATCTTCCGTGAGGAAGGCGTGGAGCTCTCGCGCGTGGTGATCGGCCACTCCGGAGACTCCACCGATCTCGGCTACCTCGAAGAATTGATTCGCAACGGCTCTTATCTCGGAATGGACCGCTTTGGCATCGACACCATTCTGAGTTTCGCCGACCGCGTCAACACTGTTGCCGCCATGTGCGCGCGCGGTCACGCGGACAAGATGGTTCTCTCGCACGACGCCATGTGCTACTGCCATTGGGCGCCGGAAGGCCTTGTGCGCGCGGTCATTCCCAACTGGCACTACCTGCACATCCACAACGACGTTCTGCCTGCTCTGCGGGAAAAGGGCGTCACCGAACAACAGTTGCACGCCATGCTGGTGGAAAATCCCCGAAAGATTTTCGAGCAGCAGAGCACCTACTAGCGCATCCGCTGGACGGACGTAATGCGCGAGATCGGCCCTGCAAACGCGCCGCGTGCTTAGCGGCATCGATTTGTGGTAGGCGCTAACACATGATATAAACACATATATTTCTTGAGGAACGCGTTGATGTCGCGATTTCGTACGGTTAGTCTGGAGAACCAATGAGAGAAGCGGTGGTAGTTGCCAGTTCCCGCACGGCCCTTGCCAAATCCTTTCGCGGGTCTTTTAACCTGACGCGGCCCGAGGACCTCGCAGCCCACTGCATTAAAGATGTCCTGGCGAAAACTCCCAAGCTGGACCCCAAAGAGATTGAAGACGTGGTCCTCGGCTGCGCCCAGCCGCACGGCGCGCAAGGTCAAAACGTGGCGCGCCTTTCCGCCATCCACGCGGGCCTCCCCACATCGGTGGCCGGCACGACCATCAATCGTTTCTGTTCTTCCGGTTTGCAAGCGATTACCGTTGCCGCGCACCAGATTATCAACGAGGGCGTGGATGCTGCCGTGGGCGGTGGCGTGGAAAGCATCACCATGATCCCGCGCGACTACGACCCGCATCCGGAACTGCTCGAGAAAATGCCGGGACTTTACATGGTCATGGGCAACACTGCCGAGGTCGTCGCCAAGCGCTACAAAGTGAACCGCGAATCGCAGGACGAATACGCGCTTTTGAGCCAGCAGCGCACCGCGCGCGCGCAGCAGGAATGCTTTTTCAAGGGCGAGATCGCTCCCATGCGCGTCACGCGCGGCGTGCTGGACAAAAAAACCGGAGAGGTCGTGAGCAAGGAAGAAGTTACTGTCGACCGAGACGAATGCAACCGTCCCGATACCACTTTGCCGGGCCTTCTTAGCCTCAAGCCGCATTTTGATCCCGACAGCGGCCGGGGCACAGTGACCGCCGGCAACTCTTCGCAACTTTCCGACGGCGCTTCCGCAACCTTACTAATGTCTCGCCAGCGCGCCGATCAATTAGGTATTCCCTACAAACTTGTTTTTCGCGGGTTCCAGGTGGCCGGCTGCGAACCGGACGAAATGGGTATCGGCCCGGTCTTCGCCGTGCCGAAACTTCTGAGCCGTTGCGGCGTGCGGGCGAGCGACATCGATCTCTGGGAACTGAACGAAGCTTTCGCCGTTCAAGTCGTCTATTGCCGCGACCGCCTGGGCATCGATCCCGAAAAACTCAATGTCAACGGCGGCTCCATCGCCATCGGTCATCCCTTCGGCATGACCGGCTCGCGCATGGTCGGCACCATCGCCAACGAAATGGCCCGCCGCAAAGCGCGCTACGGCGTCGTCACCATGTGCATTGGCGGAGGCCAGGGGGCCGCCGGCTTATTCGAACGCGCCAATTGAAACTTCGGCTTGCCGGCCATCTGCGACTTAGCCCGGCAGCGTCTCCCCCCGCGTTTCCTTGGCAAACGGGATGATCAAGAGCCCCAGACCAAACGCGATCGCCGTGTACGCGACAGGTTTTCCAATCGTTCCCGCATGCCGAACCATTGCTCCGATATAAAAATTGACGCCCGCACCGATAAACCGCCCAAACGATGTCGCGAACGCAAACGCCGTCGCGCGAACCGATGTGTCGTATTGCTCGGGGAGCCACAAACTGAACAGCGCGAAATTTCCACCGAAGAATCCGAGGAAAAATAAGCACGCGATAAACGGTCTGAGACCATTCTCCAGGTAGAATGCCCAGCCAAAACTCAGAAGAATGCACACGCACATCCCCGAAAAATAAATGGCCAGCGTTTTCTTCCGCCCCAACCATTCTGCCAATCGCGGAACCGCCAAACAGCCCAGAATCGTTCCGATCGATAGAATCACCGTTCCAATCGACGCTGTCTTGGCAGCCTGTGCCATCGACATGCCCGCTTTCTTCGCCAAGACAATGATCGCTGTCGGCTCGTAGACCGCTCCCGCCCACAATCCAACGATCGCCACCGTGAGCAGCGCGGCATTCACAATCGTTCTGCGCCGATATTGTGGACTAAAGATTTCCGCGAGCGATCTCCGACGCTTGCTCTCTCCGATACGCTGCTTCCACCGTTCCGGCTCCTTCACGCGCGCGCTGATGGCGAAAGCCAAAATCACCGGCGACAACCCGCAAAGAAACATGGCGCGCCACCCAAAGCGCGCGCCGACGGTGTAGTTCAGTGCAGCGGCCAGGAAAAAACCAAAATAGTAGCCTGTCTGCAAATATCCCGCGCCCATTTTGCGCCGGTCTTCCGGCCAAGCCTCCGCAACGTACGTCCCCGCGAGAGCCCATTCGCCTCCAATGCCGATCCCCGCCAACAACCGGAACAATCCTAACTGCCAAACGTTGCCAGCCAGCGCCGCCGCTCCGGTAAACACCGCATACATCATCACCGTAGCCGCCAGCACGCGTGTGCGTCCAAACCGGTCCGCGACCGGCCCCCACGCAAACGAAAGCCCCCAGCCCATCAAAAACAACGCGAACAATATCGATCCAGCAAGCCCCACATTTTCTGGCGTCTTCGCGATCCCGGACTTCGGAAGTAGTTCCGAGAGCGCCGGACTCAACACCAGCGCATAAATAAATGAATCCATCCCGTCCAGCGTCCACCCCAACCACGCCGCCCAAAACCCGGTGATCTGTCCCGATGTTAGTTTTGTGTGGGTCATCGTATTTAGCCGGAGACGGGCGCAGGACAGGGCGTCCGGCGGCACGGATTGTAAACGAAGCTGCTCGCCGTTTCACCTTTTCTCACAGAGGGTTCATCTTGTTACGCCAGAAACTTCCGCGGTGGCCTTCGCAAGGAACGAAGGTCGGTTTATTAGTCTTCTCTTATTCTCTTATCGGTTAATGTGTTCTGAATAGAACAGACACCCGATTTGCATCCATTTATAAATGTCGTGCACTCTCAGGCTCGCGCACTCTTGAGCCGAAGCCCCCCGAATCCTGACTCGAACCGGTTGTGTCATTCGAATTTACGCCCCTATCAACTGAGGACTGGAGAAAAGAAATGTCTATCAAGGCAAAGAAGTCACCGATGTGGAACTACGGGGCTGGCAAAATGTGGTCCCTGGGCTTCGGGATGGCACTCCTGCTGGTCGTTTTCATGGCCGGATGCGGGGGAACTTCCAAACCCACGCTGACTTCCATCGTTATGAACAACGGCGTTCAGGGAGCGGTCGTGGCCGTGACGCTGACGGGCACAAATTTCGGACCTGGATCTACGATCGGCATGAGCGGGACGGGCATCACCGTCAGCAATACGATGGTGGTGAGCAAAACGTCCATCACCGCGACGTTTACCATCGCCGCAAATGCTCCGACCGGCGTCCAGAACGTCACCGTGACGAGTGCAGGCAAGATCAGCGGTTCGCAAGTGTTCACAGTGAACTCCGGCGTTCCCACGTTGGGCTCGCTTAGCCCGAGTTCCGGCATGCAGGGTCAGACCGTGGCCGTCACACTGACCGGAACACTTTTCGCAACTGGTGCCACGATTGGCCTGAGCGGGACGGGCGTCACCGTCAGCAACACCACGGTGGTGAGCAGCACATCCATCACCGCGACGTTCACCATAGCCGCAAACGCTCCCACCGTGGCACAAAACGTCACCGTAACGACTGCGCTCGGGACATCTCCTCCGCAGACGTTTACGGTGGGTTTGCTTCCACCCACGGTAACGCTCACGAACCCTGCGAACGGCGCCACGGCTGTGCCTCTCAATAGGAAAATCACCGCAGCGTTCAGTAAGCCCATGAACTCCACCACCATCACGGCAGCTACTTTTACGGTGGTGGGCGGAACGAACGTAGCCGGAACAGTCACCTTCGATACTGGAAGTAACGTTGCCACCTTTGCGCCCACGGCCAATCTCGCAGCCAACGCAACCTTTACCGCCACGATTACAACCGGAGCTAAAGACCTGACCGCCGATTCCCTGGCAAGCAATTTTGTCTGGACCTTCCAAACAGGTGCGGTCGTAGACACCACCGCACCCACACTCAGTTCCACGAATCCTGCGAGTGCGCTCACGGGTGTGGCGCTGAATCAGAAAATCACCGCGACCTTCAGTAAGGTGATGGACTCCGCCACCATCACCACAACGACATTCACGTTAAAGCAAGGCACAACGGCTGTTGCCGGCACTGTCAGCTACGCCGGAACCACCGCAACTTTTACTCCTACTGCCAATCTCGCAGCCACCACTGTTTATACTGCAACGCTTACGGCCGGGGCTAAAGACCTGGCAGGCAACGCACTCGCGGCCGGAGGCTCGGCGCCAAATCCATGGATGTTTACCACCGGCGCGGCCCCAAATACGTCGCCACCCACGGTGACTTCCACCGTCCCAGCGGATACGGCGATGAATGTCGGCATCAATCAGGCCATCAACGCCACCTTTAGCACGGGCATGGACCCCACAACGATTAACACAGGAACATTCACGGTGGCCGGACCCGGCACCACATCCTTACTAACCGGAACGGTCACCTATAATGCGACGAGCAATATTGCCACCTTTACACCAGCAAGCAGTCTCGCATCCAACGTCCTTTTCACCGCCACGATTACCACCGGCGCGAAAGACCTCGCCGGCAACGCCTTGGCGGCGAACAAGGTATGGACCTTCACCACCGGCACGACAATGGCAGGCCAAGCGCCAGTAAACCTTCGTTCGCTCTCCACCTTTGTGGCTGTAGCCGGCGGCGGGCTTACCAATTCCAATTCCGGTGGTCAGACCACGCTGAATGGGGACGTAGGGTTGAGTCCAACGGGAACATGTCTCGGCGATGGTTCTCCGTGCTCCGCTCTCGATCCAAAGATAAACGGCACACTGTACGCTAACGATCCTGGGGGCATCGCCGCCCAGGCAAAGGCCGACCTGCTTCTTGCATACACCGATGCCACGGGACGGCCGCCGGGTACCGTGGAAGCTGATTTGTCCGGAATGGTTCTCCCCCCCGGCGTCTATACGTCCGGGTCCACGATGAGCATAGCCGTCAATGGAGTTCTCACTCTCGACGCCAAGGGCGACGCTAACGCTGTCTGGATCTTCCAGGTAGGGTCCGCGCTTACAGTCAATAACAGTGCCCAGGTTCTCTTGATCAATGGAGCTAAGTCTGCCAACGTATTCTGGGCGGTTGGGTCATCTTCCACTCTTGGAACAAACGTGAGCTTCAAGGGAAACATCCTGGCTCAATCCTCAAACTCCTTGGGCACTCTTTCCGTGGTGGAGGGCAGAATGCTCTGCTCGACCGGCCAGATCACATTGCTTTCCAACACCGTCACCGTTCCGGCGCCGTAGGCCGGAGCCAGGCGTGAAGGCAAATAATTTGCATGAGTTTGGTGCGGGCAACATCCCGGCGTGACTTCGGGAGACTTGCCCGCACCACACGCAACGCCTCAATCCAGGTCAATTTCTCTATCCATTACTTATCATCGCCGGCCGAAGGAAACACTTGATGCTGGATCGGAGGCATGGGCGTTGCGCCTTTGCGATTTCTCCAAAGGATTTCATTCAGCAGTGTGGCGTCGGCGCGGTCCGCATCGGAAAAATCCATTTGCGCGGAGGCTTTGGCGTCCGGCCCCTTCGCCTGATTCATCGTATAAATCAATCCATTATCGCGGTTGCGATAGTCGGCTTGGAACGGCCCGTGCTTCCCCTGCCCCGAAAACAAAGGAGCCATCCAGTTCGAATGCGCATCATTGGCGTTCATGGGCGGTAGCCCCAGCAAGACCTCGATCGTGCGGATCATCGAGACCGTCGTGTAAAACTCGCTGTCGCGATACGGCTTCTCCGCGCTGCCGGGAGAATACTTGCTGATGACGTAAGCCGTCGTGCGGTGCGCGTCCACATGATCAGGTCCGTTCTGGGCGTCGTCCTCGGTGATCACGATGGCGGTGTCCTCCCAGTACGGGCTATTCGAAACCGCTTCGACCACCCGCCCCACCGCCAGATCGTTGTCCGCCACCGCCGCCGCCGGACTTGCTTGTCCCGGCCGAGTTCCAGAAGTATGGTCGTTCGGCAAACGCAAGAAGACGTAATTCGGCAGCTGCGTGCCTTTCCCGGCCTTCCGTGCTTGCACGAATTCGCCGAACTCGTTCAGAAATTCGTCCACGCGAAGCTGATCTGGAAACGCCAGATTGAAATCCGCAAAGCGCGCGTCAAAGTGGCCGCGCAGCTCCGGTTTGGTGGCCGTGTTTTTGGCGATGATTGGCACCGGCCACGGCCACGGGCTCGCCGCGCCATGCGGCTGACCGAGGTGCGTAGGCAGCCGCTCTCCTTGCTTGATTTCCGTTTGCGGACACGCCGCGCCTTCCGGTTTCGGCGTTCCCTCCTGTGGCGCATCTTCCGAGGCGGGCTGATTGCACCAGCGCGTCTCCACGAATTCTCCATAATGACGATACGTAAGCCGGTGCCGCGCGACGTTGCCCCAGATGTATCCCGTTCCCGTCTCATTCACGTCCGGCATGTCGTCTTCCAGCGGAATGCGGTTGGCCACGTTGCCCTCGTAATCGTAGGTGCGCTCCTTTCCGCGATAGCTGATCTGGATGGTCTTCTCCAGATAATCGCTGGCCATGCCCGCGGTGGACCAGTTGTGTCCGTCGCCCGAGACTTCGCCGCTGGCGTAAAAGTTATCGACAATTCCAAATTCGCGCGCAATGCGGTGCTGATTGGGCGTCACCTCTTCCCCGAACATTACCAGCGAGCCGTCTCCGTTCCCTTCCTGGATGTCTCCCAGCACCTGATCGTACGTGCGATTTTCCTTCAAAATGTAAATCACATGATGGATCGGATTTTTTCCGCCTGGAAACGGCAACGCCTCCGGCTTGTCCCGAACCGCGTTGTTGGTCGCCACGGTCAGCGACAGCGCCGCCAGATTCTTTTCCGCCTCTTTGCGATTCACGCGCGCAATGGAGCCGTGCAGAAGTTCGAAAATATAAGGATGCTTGGCGAGCTCCGTGGCCGCGGCCGGCTTGGTGATCTGTTTGTTGGGGCCGGTTCCTCGCCCTTTTCCGCTCGCAATCAAGAGGTCATCGCCTCGCACCGCCAACGCCAGCGGATACCATTCCGTGGGAATAAACCCCATTGGCGTGAGCGGAAGCGGATGCCCATTGATCGCAGGGCGGAACTTTTTTGAAACATCGATTACCGCCACCGCATTCACCCCAGCATCGGCCACGTACAGCCGGTCGCCCTCCGCGCTTTGCGCCTGGCCAATCGGGTACGCTCCCAAATATTTTTGGCCCGGCAAGCCCGTATCGATGCGCGCGATCTGCTTTCCCGTTCCCACGGCCACTACCGCAACTTGATCCACATTTGCCAGAGTCACATACAGCCGGCTATCGTCCGGGCTCAGCAACAGCGCGGTGGGATGCGAACCGGCCTCCGTGGCTTTCGCGGGCATGCCCAAAGCAATCATTCGCACTACTTTTCCCGATTCCAGGTCCAACTCCGCCACTCGCGAGGCATTCCATAAACTCACGTACCCGCGTTTGCCATCCCGGCTCACCGCCACGGCATATGGATACGAAGCCGGAACCACTTTCTGCGTGCTCAAATCAAAACGAAAAACGACCGCGCCGGTCTTCACGTCCACCAGGCAGGCATCGTCGGAAAGATTGTTGGCCACCAGCAACCGTTCGCCCGAACTTCCCACGAACCCCAGCCCGGCGGGATAAGAAACCTGATAACCCGCCTCCAGTTTCCGGTTGACCGGCGCGGCGATTTTCCCCTGCGCCAGTTTTTGCAGCGGCATCTTGATAAAGCTCTCCGGCGCGATGTTCCCATCATGAAAGGAATAGACCGCGATGCCATTCCCGGTATCGCCCTGTTTTTCTCCCGTTGGATCGGTGATCGAACCAAAAGACGCGTATAGCTTGCCGCCATCCGGGCTGAATTGCAGTCCGAGGAAATAGCTTTGAAGACTTCGCCGCCCCAGCCGCTCTTCGCGGAAGTCCTTAATCTCACCCGATTGCAGATCGACGACGCTCAGCGATTGATGGTAATCCGATTCCGTCGTGCCATATCCTTCATTCATGGTCACTGCGTAGCGCCCATCCGGACTCAGCGCCACCGCCGCCGGAAAGCTATTGACCGCGCGCGGCGTCCCGGGCACGGGACCAAGCTGCCCTCCGCTCGGAAGTTTCACGCCGTCTTGTCTGCTCTGCGCCCCCTCTTGCCCGCTCTCGGCAATTTGTTCTGCGCTGTGAGCTTGCTCCGTCGCTCGTGATGCTTCCGTCGCCGGTGTCCCCGGCGTCGCTGCTTCCTTGCCTGCGGACTGCGTACCGATAGCCAAGGTTGCCGCGAGGATCATCGCGGTTGCCACGCAGCTCTTCCGGGAAAAATTGCCCATGATGGTGTTCACCCATTGCCCGTTCGAATTTGAACCGCAGGAAACCAGCGACTTTGCAAACCTCGCTCAGCAAGTTTCAAAGCCTGAAGCCCAAGGATTCTACAAGAAACCAGATGAATCGGTGATGAAACCTGGGGAGGTGGAGCGCAAGCCCCTCCGCGAAACCAGTCTTATCTGGCATAACACACCATCTCGTTCGATGAACTCGGCAAATTGCAGGGACTTTGTAACTTTCTTCCGAAATGGCAATCGTACGAGGGTGCTGAACAAATTCGATCGCGATCTCACGGTTGGGCGTGGGCCTTCCATCTCCACACTCAACCACGGGCGCTATTCAGGAGAAACAACGGAATGCATGAGTCTTGCCGTCAACCAAAGCCCAGTTTTCGATGGATCGGTCTTCTACTCCTAGGATTCTTCACCTTAGCTGTTCCTGCTCTGGCCCAGAACCAGGACCTGACCTTTTCTCTCGGCGGGATTCCCAGTCAATCGCGCAGCTTTCAAAACTCGCCCTCTGGTTCGGCGCAAATTTCGGCGGACCGCAGTTTGGGACTGAACTACGGCCATCGTATTATCGGCGCAGGAGTCGCGGCTCTTTACGGCGAAATCGAATTCGTGGCGCTGCCCAATCGGAATCTGACCGCCGCCAACGCTACTGTTCCAAACAGTTATGCATCGCTTTATATCACTCCTGGCCTGCGCTTGAAGTTCTTACCCCATTCGCGTCTCTCTCCGTGGGTCGCCGCGGGCGGCGGATACGCTCTCTATGAGGAATCCGCCCGGTTGTCGAACGGCCAAAGCACCACGAATAGAGACCTGAATCGCGGTGTTTTCGATTTCGGCGGCGGCCTGGACTATAAACTTTTTCGCTTCATCGGTCTTCGCGGAGAGGTTCGCGACTTTTTTACAGGCAACCCGAATTTGAATGCCGCATTGTCCTCCAGCACGCAGCACAATGTCGTGGCCAGCGGAGGCATCACGCTTCGGTTCTAATGTCTGACGGGATACTAGTGAAAAATGAAAATTGGGCTCGCTGTCCTTTTCTCTTTCGGTTTGCTCGCTCTTGCGAGCGCGCAAGAAAACCGCCCAGCCGGCGATAGTCCTGCTCCTTCCATCGGGCTGGACGTTGGTCAGCGAGCTCCTTCCTTTTCCCTGGCCGATCAATTCGGCCACGAACAATCCAACGAAACACTAAAAGGTTCAAAAGGGACGGTTCTCCTTTTCTTCCGTTCCGCGGACTGGTGACCCTTCTGCAAAGCGCAGCTCGTGCAGCTGCAAAGCGCCAGGAAGAGATTCGAAAAGCAGGGAATTAAAGTGGCGGCAATCAGCTACGACGGTCCGGCCATCCTGATGGACTTCGCCAAGCGTCACAACATCGACTTTCCACTGTTGGCCGACCCCGATTCCAAGGTGATTGGCAGCTTTAACGTTCTCAACGCGGAAGCCAAAGGCATGACCAAAGGAATGGCTCATCCCGGGTTTTTCTATATCGATGGGAGCGGCGCCATTCGCGAAAAGTATTTTGAAGCCAAGTACACGAACCGCTTCACCGCCAACAATGTCATCGGCAAGCTTTTCCCCGAACTAACCCAGGAAGTGAGCAACACGGTCGAAGCCCCTCATCTTCGGCTCACCCTGTCGCAATCCGACAGCACCGTGGTCGCCGGCAGCCGCGTCAGTCTGATCGTCGAAATTCAGCTTCCACCGGACGTGCATGTCTACTCTCCGGGAGTCACGAGCTATAAACCGCTCCAGCTTGTCTTGCACGCTTCCGGAGGAATCGAGCCATCACCTGTCACTTACCCGAACCCCAAAATCCTTTACCTCGAGGCCATCAAGGAGCAGGTGCCGGTATTCGAGGGCAAGTTTCGCATTGCGCAGGACGTCACGCTAACCTCTTCCAAAGCGGCCGATGGTCTCCGCGCGGTGTTCTCATCGGAAAAGAAGCTTTCCATTGCGGGAGAATTGCAGTATCAAGCTTGCGACAAGACGACTTGCTATACGCCTACATCCGTCCCGGTCGAGTGGAAGCTAACGGTTCAGCCGCTCGACCTTGCTCGCTCCCCCGGAGACATTCGGCACAAGTAGGAGAATGGGGGATGCTTCGCGCTTGAGGGTTCCCGGTGCCGCATCCTTTGTGGTTTTGACGGTCTCGACGCCCTAAAACTTACAAAAAACCGGGGGAATGGGACCCGAAGTCACGATGGAACTCCAGGAATTCTGGCGACCACCCGCTCCCTTGCAAACACTTGCCGAAACCTCTACTCTGCTCCTTCCATGCCGGACCTCACGCCCGACGTTCTCGCCTTCGGTTTCATCTGGTACGTCGCGTTTCTCTTCTCCACCACCTGCCACGAAGCCGCGCACGCCCTGGTCGCCAAGATTGGCGGCGACCAAACCGCGGCCCTGGGGGGACAGGTCACGCTCAACCCCATTCCGCACATCCAGCGCGAACCGTGGGGGATGGTCGTGATTCCCATCCTCTCGTTCCTCATCAACCGTTCCATGATCGGCTGGGCCAGCGCGCCCTTCGATCCCCTGTGGGAACGCCGCCACCCGCACCGTTCCGCTTGGATGGCTCTCGCCGGTCCGGCTACAAACTTCACTCTGATGTTCCTCGCAGTGATTGGCCTTCGCGGCGGAATGGCCCTCGGCTGGCTTCACCGCGACGCGCTCACCGGCCACCGCGATCTTCCCACCGTCACCCTGTACATTTTCTTCTCGCTCAATCTGCTCCTCGGCACCTTCAACCTGCTACCCGTGCCGCCGCTCGACGGCAGTACCGGCATCATGATCTTCATGAGCGAGGAGCGCGCCCACCGCTATCTCGACTGGCTCCGCGGAAACAGCTACGCCATGCTGGGCCTGCTGGTAGCCATCGTCTTTTTTCGCTACGTCTATCAATACGTCGAAGCCTTCGCCTCCGCGTATCTGCTCCGAGGCAGTTTTTGATGCGCACCTCGGCGTGCCTCCAGCAGCGGTTGGTATCAGGCACTCATGTTTCAATCCCACACATTTCGCCGGCGGATGTCTCGCCTGCGCACACCGCCAATCCCGTCCATTCCAGCTAAACTCAAGTTTTTGAAAGAACAATGGTCCAATCGGGCTGTGAAGGGAGTCGCAATACCCGCCGTAGAGAGGTGTTTCTGACGTGGATCAGGAAGAGGCGTGAGACACGTTACGCACCGAAATGGCACAGTGGTCCGAATTGGGGTCGTAAGGGCCGCTTGCTGCGGCATTGAGGAAGGCCAGCGTGAGCGGTGGGTGGCGTCCTCGCACGGGAAATAGGCGCGTAACCTATTGATTCACAAACCAGTATCAGCGATCCGCGAATTCCCCCCAAGGTGACTGACTGCTTGCAAGAAAAAGGACTGGAGAGACGAAGGTGGCATCCACTTTGCCCTAGATGGGTAGAGTGGCACACGCCTATTCCAAAGCCGTAGAGATTGCCGCAGTCAAGACGTCGCTAACCCCGTGCATCCTGGACGACGATCCGGCGCAGCTGGACGTGCTGTCGGCGCAGATCGTGGGAATGGGATACGAGTCGATTCCCACGGCAGACCCCGAGGAAGCGCTGCGGCTGGTGCGCGCGGGGAGGTGCCGGCTGGTGCTGGCGGACGTGGGCATGCCGGGGATGGACGGTTACGAATTTCTGGACCGCGCGCTGCGCGCCGATCCCGGCGTGCACGTGATCGTGATGACGGGTGATTACACGCTGGAGTCGGCGCTGGAGGCCATCCGGCGCGGGGCCACGGATTTTCTGCCCAAGCCCATTGACCGCGTGCGGCTGAAGCGCACGCTGGACGATGTTGCGGCGCTGTACGACCAGCGGCGGCGCGTGCGCGCGCTCGAGGAAGAACTGCTGAAGGATCTGGAATTTCACGGGATCATCGGAAAAAGCCCGGTGATGCTGGAGGTGTTTGATTTTGCCAGAAAGGTCGCGCGGCACTATACCAACGTGCTGCTGACGGGACCGACGGGCTCGGGGAAAGAGCTGGTGGCCAGGGCCATCCACCAGATCAGTCCGGTGAGCCAGCAGAGATTGGCAGTCTGCAACTGTTCCGCAATGGTGGACACGCTGTTGGAAAGCCAGCTTTTCGGACATGTGCGGGGTTCGTTTACCGGGGCCACGGATACCCGGCCAGGACTGTTTGAATATGCCAATGGCGGGACGGTTTTTCTGGACGAAGTGGGCGAGACTTCCCTGGCGATGCAGGCGAAATTGCTGCGCGTGATTCAAAATCGGGAAATCCAGCGGGTAGGATCACCGGAAGTCCGGCATGTGAACGTGCGGCTGATTGCGGCCACCAACTGCGATTTGCGCGCCGAGGTGCTGGCGGGACATTTCCGCGAGGATTTATTTTACCGGCTGAGTTCGATTCAAATCCGCATTCCGTCGCTGGCCGAACGGCTGGAAGATATTCCCCTACTGGTGCAGTTTTTCCGCAAGAAATACAACGAGGCCTATGGGAAGAAGTTTTCAGGATTGACGCGGCGGGCGCAGACGGTGCTGCTGCAGCATACCTGGCCGGGGAACGTGCGGGAGCTCGAGAATGTGATTTCGAGCGCGGCGATTACGGCGACGGGCGATTTTATCGATCTGGACGACCTTCCGGAGCAACTGCAGCATCGCGGACGGCGGGATGGCGGGGGCGACGAGTGGCGGCCGCTGTCGCTGGAGGAAGTGCGGAAGATTCATATCCAGCGCGTGCTGGAGATGTGCCAGGGCAACCGGCTGCGCGCGGCGCAGGTTCTGGGGATTGGGCGAACGAGCTTGTACCGCTATTTGAAGCGCGACGGGTACGAGACGCAGCGACACGAAAAACCGGGCAGCGCGTCGGCTTCCGCTTAGCTTGAAATCCGAGGTTTAATTAATGAAAACAACAAGGTGAATGGTGACTCGTGACTGGTGACTGGTGTCAGCCCGAAGGGCTCAAGGTGTGGGAGAACGCGGGGTTGTTCCGCACAGGGACAGTTTCCCGCGTTGACGCAAGGCAAGAGTTTCCCGGTGGCCACAAAGTAGTGAAAAACGGTGGATTGCGGGAGCGGTGGTTTGGCATGTGCCCTGCAATTAAGACGCTGCGTTTGCGGAGAACGAAAAGCGGCTGAACAGCGGGAGAACTAGGGAAGGTTGAAGGACCAACGAGTCGAGGCCGATACACAGACTGGACGCTGAAGAAAATCATGAAACAGCAACCAGAATTAGGAAAACTTTTTGCGGCAAGCCCGAGCGGGAAAAACAACGCCGGGCGCACCGCGATACGGCTCCTACCAAAGGCAGTTCCACAGCAGACCCACAACCAGCCGGCCAGAACCCCCCGAAGCGCCGCGTAACCCGCTCCCTGACGGGAACGCGGCGCTCTTTCCTACTTAGTGCCAGAATCCTGTCATCCGAAGATTTCTTTGACCTTTGGGCCGCGTCCCAAGGGATGACGATGCGGAACCCGCCCGTTTGACAGAAACTACGAACGACAAACTTCAAAAGAACAGTGATGAACTACGAAGACCCATGTATAAAACCGACGCGTAAGGCACCCGCCTTACCGCACTACTCTTTTTGACGCCAGAGTGAACTACCCGGATGGTATCCTACTGGCATGTTCTGCGCTAAATCACAAAGAACGAACTGCATGTTAGTGTATTGGCCGGCCGTCCTTATCGGTCTACTTGCCTTATTGTCTTCGGCAAGCGGCGACGGGGCTTCAGCAAAGTCCACCGCTCAGGTCAACAATGTGCAGCAGCGGGCCGAGGAGTCGAGTTGGCACAAAGTTGACGCTGGTCCGTTTTCGATTTTGGCTCCGTTGGGGTGGGAGTTTCACCAGTTAACGGGCGTTGATTCCTATGTCGGCGAGTTTGTCGGTGACGGTGTCGTGCTGCGGTTTGATTTCGGCGGACACTCAAACCCTCTTAAAGAAGAAAAGAAACCGGTACATGTTGTCATTCATAAGTCCATCGGGGGACGTCGCGCAAAAATAGTGAGTCCAAGAACACCGGGCCACGGGATCACGGGCGCGTATTTCCGCAACGTCGGTGACTCGAATGCGCTCACTCTTTTTGGACACGACCTCACGTCTACGCAGCAGGAGTTGGTGCTGAAGATATTTGACACACTTCGATTTGGAGGCCCGGTTCCCCCGTATGTTCTTCCGCCGCCACCCACCAAAAACGTCCAGTGACGGCTAGTGGAAAACATGTCACCCCAGAATGGGCGCTGTAGAGCGCCGCCCGGCGCTCTCGGTTAACTTCCTCGTACCACGCAGCTTACGAAACCTCCGACGCTCTGGATCTTGGACGTACACAAGGCGTCGAAGCGCACCAGATTTCCCGCCGCCTATCTTCTTTTCCAGAGGTAGCCCAAAAGTTGCCCAACTGAGGGCTGGGATTCAAGGTGTTCCGGTCGTAAGCGACACCGAACAAGGCATTGAAAGTTTTGTACGCCCCAGCTGTTAACCGAAGGTTGCTCGTTCGAATCTGGCCTAGGGAACAAACTTGTTGGTTCCCGTCCAACTGTCCACGGCACGGATCTTGGCCGAAAATTGATATTGGACAACGGGGGCTTGGCGTTATAAAGGAGGCCAGCCATGGAAAGCACAAAACTTCAGAAGAATGTTACGCGTTACCTCGACCAAATTGAGGCGGAGATGCGGCGCATCGGCATGTGGCAAGCGGAGCCGCTGCGGCCGGAGCATATGAAGTTTACGAAAGCGTTCGGCATGGACACCATGGCGTTCAGCCAGTGGTTGCAGTTCATCTTTTTGCCGCGCGTGCGCGAGACGGTGGCTAAGAACAGTTTTCCGAAGGGCAGCAGCGTGGGTGCCCAGGCGGTGCGCGAATTCGACGGCCAACCGGAGGCGGATCGGCTGCTCACGCTGCTTTCGGAATTTGATGCGCTGTTCGAATGACGGCCGGTGATTAATATGAATTTGTCGTGGCGCCTGCGTGTTTTTCGGGTGCTGTCCAATAAGTAAAAGCTACGCCGTTCTTTCCATGAAATATTCTGAGTCACATTTGCCTCTGGCTTTAAGCCGGGCTGAAGCCCGGCGCCTACAACCGGCGCCTACAACTGTTCCTTCCGACGGAGGCGTGCGGTAGACTGGGCGGAACTTATGGTTTTCCGCACGTATCATCCGGGGCCGCCGCTGGGGGATTTTGTCGATTTGCTGTGGCTGTATGAGGGATTTGCGCGGCCGGCGCATGAGCGGGAGCGGCTGCTGCCGGACGGGTCGGTGGAGGTGGTGTTCAACCTCGCGGAAGACAAGATCCGGCTGTACGACCGGGAGAACACGGACAAGTTCCGGACGTTTCACGGCAGCATCGTTAGCGGTCCGCACACGCAGTTTTTCGTGATCGATACGGCGGAGCAGGACGTGGTGGCGGGAATCCACTTCAAGCCGGGCGGGGCTTACCCTTTTCTGAAAATGCCTAGCGATGAATTGCACAATCAGCATGTGGGGTTGGAGGAGATTTGGGGCCGCTGGCAGGTCTGGTGCGCGAGCAGTTGCTTGCAGCGAAGTCTCCCGAGGAGAGGCTGCGGATTCTGGAACGCGGGTTGTGGCTGGCGGCCGGGGGAGCGCTGGGACGTCATCCCGCGGTGGCGTTTGCTTTGAACGAGTTTTATGGCGCGCTTGGCGAGCGGAAGATCGCCGAAGTTACCCATCAGATTGGGCTGAGTGCGCGGCGGTTCATCGAGGTGTTTCAAAAAGAGGTGGGGCTGACGCCGAAATTGTTCTGCCGCGTGCGGCGGTTCCAGAAAGTGCTGCCGCACATTCAAAAAGGGCGGCAGATTGACTGGGCGCAAATTGCATTGGAGTGCGGGTATTACGATCAAGCGCATTTCATTCACGACTTCCAGGCGTTCTCGGGGATCAACCCGAGCGCGTACCTGGCGGCTTGCACGCCGCACTTGAACCACGTGCCGATGCAGGGATAAGAAAGAGAATTAAACGCAGAGACGCAGAGTTTGCAGAGAGAAGAGATGTGTGTAGGCGAATTTTGGCGTTGACGGGACGAGTGGCTGCTTAAAGCTGCCTCTACAAATGCATTAATGCGCCACGGCGCGGGCAGAGTGGGTGACCCGAGCGTGGCGCATGTTTTTTTTTGCGCTGATGTGCGCCTATTGCGCTGCGTCAGCTTGCCAATAAAACGTCATCGGCTGTTCGAGTAGCCGTTGCTGGTGGCGGTGGTGGACGGAACGGTGATGGTGTTGTCCATGCGGACGAGGAGGCCGGTTTGCGCGGGCAACTCCACTTCCTTGCCCTTGCGGGCGACGATGTAGGCGGCGCTACCGGCGAGGCCGAAGCCGAAGCCGCGCACCACATTGCTGAAGACCGCACCGATCAGCGCGCCGCCGCCGGTGCCGATGCCCGCGCCGATGACGTCCCCTTTGTAGTCGTGCTTCTCCTGAAGGACTTGTCCCTCATCGATGCGGATGTCTTTGCGGCGCTTGCCGTCCGTGCCGCCGTGCGGCTGCTCGATGGCGAGGATGCTCATCTGGAGCGGGATGATGCGGCTGTCCACTTCCATCGAGCGAAAGGTAAGGTTCAGATAGGCCTGGCCCTTGAAGACGGAAAAGTGGCGCGCGCGTTCGACGGTGCCGATGAGGCCGTTGACGCGCGTGCCGGCCGGGATGAGCAACTGATTGCCGAGGAAAACGGGCTCGGCGACAACCGCGACGAACGGATCGCCCTCTCTCGAATCGGCGGTGCTGATGGTGCTCAAGAGCGTGAGATGCACCTGCGTGCCTTGCATGACCTGGTGAGGTTCGGCGAGGGCCGCGGGCGCGACGGTGCAGAAAAGCGCAAAAGCCAAAAGCGAAGACAACGTTGTTTTCATGAGTTCCTCCTGCCCGCACGGAGAGTGCAAGCTGGCCCCGTATCGTGGGGCGGTTCCGGAGCGCTGCTCCGGGACGTTCCGCTGGCGCCGCGGACCTGCGTTCGCTGCGGGCGAACGCGAGGCGGATGGGGAGGAACTCCATCCGGGGATATTCTAGAGCATGTTGCGCTCCGTGCGTGCAAGGGAATTTTCTGGTGTGCCGTGAAAATTAAACGGTGACGGCCGCGCATTCTGGCCGCGTTCGCATCGCTGTGCTAGACTTTTGTCCTGCAGACGCGAGAAATTTGCGCGGCTGCCGGAGCGTGGAACTTCGGGCTCTGTGCAACGAGGTCCCGCGAACCCCGCCAGGCCCGGAAGGGAGCAACGGTACCGGGATCGCCTCGGGTGCCGCAGATCACCCGGAGTTCCTCTCATCGAAAAGAAGTTGAGAGTTGAAAGTTGAGAGTCAAAGGTAAGACGCGGTGGATGATTCGCTTGTGAACAGGGATTAGCGAGCAAGCGACGGGATTTCGATAAATTCAAGAAGATGAGTTATCAAGTCATAGCGCGCAAGTGGCGTCCGCAAACGTTCCGCGATCTCGTGGGACAAACGCACGTTACGGAAACGCTGGGAAACGCGATCAAGAACGACCGCGTGGCGCATGCGTATATTTTTTCGGGCGCGCGAGGCGTGGGCAAAACCACGGCGGCGCGCATCCTGGCGAAGGCGTTGAATTGCGTGAAGGGGCCGACGGCGGAGCCTTGCGGGGAGTGCGACTCGTGCCGGGAGATTGCGGCGGGGACTTCGCTGGACGTGATTGAAATTGACGCGGCGTCGAACCGCGGCATCGACCAGATTCGTGAGCTGCGGGAAATGGTGCGGTATGCGCCGGCGGCGTCGCGGAGCAAAGTGGTGATCCTCGACGAAGCGCACATGCTGACGGGCGAGGCTTCGAACGCGCTGCTGAAGACATTGGAAGAGCCGCCGGACCGCGTGGTGTTCGTAATGGCGACGACGCAGCCGGAAGATCTCGAGGATACCATCCGGTCGCGGTCGCAGCATTTTCATTTTCGGGCGCTGACCTTCGCGGAGATCACGGGGCGGCTCGAAGAGATCGCACAAAAAGAAAATCTGGAAATCGAGCCGGGCGCGCTGGCGGTGATTGCGCGTATGGCGGAAGGCAGCCTGCGCGACGCATTGTCATTGTTGGAACAGGCGCGGGCGTATTGCGGCGATAAAATTGCGGACAAGGAAGTGCGCGAACTGCTGGGCGTGGTGCCGGAGGATGCGCTGGAGGAATTGGTTGGCGCGATTGCGGAAGGCTCGGCGGACCGGGCGCTGGGGCTGGTGCATACGTTCCAGAAAGAAGGGCGCAACCTGCAACATTTTTGCCGCGAAGCCATCCGCCACATGCGGAATCTGCTGATCGCGCGGGTGTGCGGAGCGGATTCGGATTTGATTGCGGCGACGGCGGACCAGCGGCCGGGACTGGCGAAAGCTGCCGCGCAGTTCAGCGAAGAGGATTTGACGAGGTTTTTTCAAATTTTATTGCAGACCGATGAGGATTTGCGGCGCAAGCCCGATCCGCGAGTGCATCTCGAGATGGGTTTGCTGCGATTGATCAATGCTTCGCGGCTGGCGCCGCTCGAGGAGTTGCTGGCGGATTTGCGCGGAGGAGCGACGGTTTCGGCGGTGAACACATCGCGCGGCGTGGGCGCTGCTTCGCGGCCGCCGGTGGCGCGAGCGGATTCGTTCAGTCCGGCAGCGCCCGCGTTTACGGCGGCAGCGAGAAATACGGCATTGGGTTCTGCTCCACCTTTCGCTGCTACGAGAACTGCTGAGCGGACGGAAACGAGGCCCTCAGCGCCGGCAAATTCCGCGCCCGTGGCGAAAACTACGGTTGCGTCAAGTGCGCCGATGTCCGCGGCGGCATCCGCGGAGACAGAAGATGCATCCAAAGAGTCTGTGGCGGCAGTAAAAGGAAATGGTCTAGCGCCGCGCGCGGACGAAATTACGGAAGAACAAGTGGCGGAGATTAAGTCGGTGATTCAGGCGCAACAGAAGTTTCTGGGTGAACTGGTGGAGCACGGGAACCGGTGGGAGCTCGAGGGCGCGGAGTTGCGGATTTATTTTTCGCCGGAGAAGCGGCCGTTCGCGGAAATGCTGGAGGGGCGCGAGTCGCTGGAAAAGATCCGTGGCGCTTCGAGCAAGGTGCTGGGCCGCGCGGTGCGCGTGTGTGCTAGAGTAGAAGGAGTCGCAGCGGCGGCAGCAGGGGCATCGCGAGGAACGCCGGGCACGCAAGAGTTGCGCGCGCAATTCGAAAGCGATCCGATGGTCCGGTCGATGCTGCAGCGCTTCGGAGGAAAAATCTCCGAGGTGCGGCGGCCGCAAGGGGAATCCTGATGGAAGTTGGCGCTCTCCAACAGATGCTTTCGAAATTCCGGCAGATGCAGGAAGACCTGCAGCGGCAGGTGAATTCCGTGACAGTGGAAGCATCGGCGGGCGGCGGCATGGTCGCCGTGAAGATGAACGGGCAGAAGCAGATCGTGGATATTCGCATCGAGCCGGACGTTTTTGCGAGCAAGGACCAGGAGATGCTGCAGGATCTGGTGCGCGCGGCGGTGAATGAAGCGTCACGGCGCGTGGATGAAGAGCTTGCCAACCAGATGAAGAACCTCGCCGGCGGTATTCCGGGAATCGCGGGAATGAAGATACCAGGATTGTTTTAGTACGCAGACGCTACTTTCCTCAGTTCCCTTTCTATCCTCACTTCAGATGTTTTAACTCAAATATTTTCTTGGCTGGCTAATCTCCGTGAATTTTGTATTTCGCGGGAATTGGTCTCTGTGCGGTGCGATCCTCCCAATGCTCCGCCGCGACGAGGCGATTGATCTGATCGAGCCGCTCGGAAGGAAGCGGGTGCGAACGAAAGTAACCGGTCAGGCTTTGAATCGCCAGTTCGGATAGCTCCTCTTCGGGACTCTGCGCGTGGATGACGTATTCCTCGCGAAGTTTTGCTAACCGCGTGAACATGGTCACGGCGCCGAACGGCGAGTAGCCAGCCTCGACTGCGAGGCGCACACCTTCGCGGTCGGCCTCAAACTCCTCATCCTTGTGATAGCCCGCCTGCCAGAGCTCCAAGGGGATTTGCACAAGCTGCCCGGCGATGTCGAGATTCAAATTTTTGAGCTTGGCTTCGACCTGCACGCGCTCGACGCAGTGGTAGTGATCGATGTGCTCGATTTCATGCGCGAGAATGCTGGCCAGTTCGTCTTCCGTTTCCATCAGATCGAGCATCCCCTCTCCGATGAAAACCGGGCCGCCGGGTAAGGAAAATGCGTTGATCATGTTGTGATCCGGAATCAGATAAAAAGTGTAGACAAGATGGCGGCGCGCATGAGCAGCGACTGTTCCGCCGACACTGCGAATGTAAGTTTCGAGATTTTCTTCTTGGGGAGACAGCTTTCGCGCCTGTGCGGAATAGCCAGCGGCGAGTTCCCTGCCGATGGAGGTTTCCTGTTCATCGGAGAGACGCGTGAGGTGCATGGGGACGCGCGTGAGGTCTCGCTGGGCGTCGGCGGCCATGTTCAGTATCGCGTTGGCGGAAGGCGGAGAGGATTTGAGACGGCGCTGGCTCCAATAAAGGCCAGCCAGGGAAATTCCGAGAATGGCGAAAAAAATCAGGAGTACGACGGCGCGCTTCATAGGTATTGCCGGATATTTTCACGAAATCGGATATACAGCGAAGAGACCGCCATCAGCGCCGCTCCCACGATGATAAAAGTGATGTAGCGGTCGCGTGTTTCCAGGCGCCAGGCGTCCATGGCCAGGACTTTCACGACGCAGAGCAGCAGCATGCCGAGGCCAGTGAGGCGAAAACTGCGTTCCTTGACCGCGAGCGCCAGGAGGATGATCAGCACGCCTTCGATGCCCCAGGAAACGGTGACCATGCCCTCCCGCATTTTAAGAGCGAGCATGGTGGTCAGCAAAATGATGGGAACGAAGAACTGCAGCTGTTCGGGGCGCGCGGCGAGGACGGCCAGCGCTTTTTGCCCGCGGCTGGCAGTGGGTGAAGCAGCGTGACGCCCGCGCAAAGCGAAAGCAAAAAAGAGGGTCGCAAGCAAAATTGCCGTCGCGGAGCCGATCACAAAAAATCGGCCTCGCCAGCCGGCTTCGCCAAAATAGCCGGCGCCGAATAAATTGTGCGCCATTCCCCGCGCGAATGTTCCCAGAGTGAGAAGAATTCCCTGGTGCAGGAAGACCGGCCGATGCAGAACCCACGCGACGCCGAACAAAACAAATACGACGGCCGCATCGGAAGTGACCACCCAGTCCGGCGCGAACTGGAAGTAGAAGAGGGCTACGACGGTGGCCGTGCCGAGATAGGCGAGCAGGATGTCGAACCGGAAACGCGGGCCGCGTGCCACGTTTTCTTCCTTCTCCGGGATTTGTGCAAAGACAAAAAAGAAAATCAGCACGAGCGGAAGAATCGTGTAGAACCTTGGGCCCCAAAATTCGCCGGGTTCACCCGCCGTAAGGTTGACGAAGAAAATGCGCGTGAATGCGGCGATGAGGGCGATGAATGATTGATAGCGGAATTGTGAAACCTTGCGCAGCAGGCCATATTCGAACAGAACCAATCCGAACACCGCCCAGCCGACAGCGACACTGAGCGGCTGCAACTCGTGCCAAAGAAGCAGGGAGACGAGCAAGGAAGCGGACCACGAATAGATATGGTGGAAATCGCGTGCGCGCCACTCATCCGGCATGCGGATCAGCCGCGACATCGCATAGAAAATCACGGCCACGATGCTGAGGGAGAGCAGGCGAACGCTAAGGTTGTGCCAGGTTTCTGCAACGTAAAGGTTGACACCGACGCTGCGAACCAATGCAAGCCCTGCGAGGGCGTGTGCCTGCCAGCGGAGATCGTCCATCTTGAAGCGGCGATCAACGGCCGCCAGCGCGAAAGCGAACAGCGCCCAGAGCGCCACGAGCCAGCCGGTGGAAGATTCGTGCCACATCAATAGAGCCAGGAGTGAAGTTGCGGCGGTGGTTCGCAGATAGGCCAAGGGCAGCGCATACGGCGGGCCAGGTTCGCCGGCTTTGCGCGAGATCGCGTACAGCCCGGCGGCAACAATCGAAACGGTGATCAAGCGTAAGCTGAGCGGCCCATAGTGGCCGGTCAGGTCGTAATTGATGAGAAGCGTGCGGACAAAAGCGCAGAGGGCCACGACGTTGGCCTGCCAGGCGAGCTGGCGGTAGCGAATCCATCGGGTCGAGAAAGCGAGCGCCACTGCGAACGCGATCCAGCCAACGGCGATCCAGGGAGCGTGTACTGCTTCCTCGATGATCCAGACCATTGCGCCCGCGGCGATCCAGGTATAAGCGGCGCGTGCAATCTTCAGATGTTGCAGGTTTTCCACGCCGAGACGTTTCGCAATCCAGTAGCAACCCGTGACGACCGGAAGCGCGGCAAGTGCGTGCACCGGGATCGTGTGCCAGAGATGAATGTTGTTCGGGTCCGCATTGAACGCAGTGAAGCAAGCAAGAAGAGTGAGGCCGTGCGCGTGAACCCAAAGCGGTTGATAGCGCAAAGCGCGGGCACTCTCGGAAAGAGTCACGCCAAAAGCGATGAAGGCCAGCGGCTGCCACAGCTCGGGCACCTCGAACCAAATCAAAGCGGCAAAGAGCAAGGTGCCCGAGAATGCAAACAGACCGCGTAGGACGCGCTGGTTCTGATCATCGCGCAGCGCGGCCAACCTGGCCGTGAAATAAAAAATGGCGCCGAGGATGGGAAGCGTGATGAGGCGGGTGTTGATATGCGCGTGGGCGCGAGCTTCGAAGTGAAGATTAAAAGCTGAAATACGAAAGAGCGTAAGGACTGCCAGCAAAGAATATTGCACCTGAAGGTGGCGCGATTCGGAAAGCCGGGCTAGGAACGCGAGTGCCAGCATAATGACGGCAAAAGCAAGTGCGGTCCAATCGTTCGAGAAGAGCGCCCAGGCCGCCGTTGCGGCTGCGAAAGCTCCTAGATAGGAATGAACGTCGAGCAAGCGGCGGTCGAGAGAATCGCGGAAGAAATCTCTCCAACGCGAAGCGATTCCAAGCGCATTGAGATAAAACACGACAGAGCAAAAAGCAAAGAGGATCCCCGCAGCCAGCGCCAGGGCCTCAGATTTGGCGCGCAGTTCGACGAGTGGACGGAAGTTGAAGCCGAGGAGATCGATGCCGACCAGAAGTCCGGTGCACAGACCGAGGCGGCGAAAGACACCTTCCTCGAGAGTGATGCCCGCGAAAAGAAAAACTTCGGCGCCAACGAGCCAGAGATAGGCAACTGGATTGCCGGAGTAATGGAATGGAACGGCCGCGATCATGAGCGCCGCGCCCAGGGTGCTGAGAATCACAAAAGCGCTGCGACGCCGCTTCGTAATCGGAAGCTGGGCAATGGTGAATTCCAGCGCGCCAAGTACGAGCAGCGCCAGGTAAGCAAGCTGCGGCTGAACGGATTGAAACTTCATCACGCCGAGCAGAAGCACCGTGTTGAGAAGAGCGGAAACGGTCGAGACGTTCTCTTCAAGATCCGTCTTGATGCCGCGCAGGATGTAAGAAATACGGAACGCCAGCCAATAGAAGAACAAGATGGCCAGGCTGGCGTGGTATTCGGGGAATGCACGACCGTGCGCGCCGTCGACGCCGAGAATGCGCGAAAGCCAATAAAGATGATTCAAATAGCTCGAGAGGATGCCGAAGACTTCCAACTCGAACCAACCCATTTTCAACACGATGGCAACGAGACCGATGGCGAGAATCACTCCCGCGACCAGTCCATAGACCGTGCCCTCGCTGGTACCGGCAGACGACAGCGACGAAACATTGCTGAAGCTTAGCGCCACAGTCGTGTAGCCAAGCAGAAAAGCCAGTCCCGTGACGAGTTGGGATTTGTAGCGCAGCGTGTGCGCGGCCATGCCGAGCGCAACCGCAAGCATGAGGATACAGTCGAGAACCAGCGAATCGAGGATGTGCATTGCGGCAACGTGATAAATGCCGTAGGTGCTGAAAAACAGCAGCGCCCAGCCGCCACCAATGAGAGTGCGTCCGAATACGCGGAAGCGTTCGCGCTTCTCGACGTAAATGCCGCCTGCAAGAAACGACAGCGCCACCGCAAAGGAGATCACTGCCTTTCCGGCGACGCCGAGATTGCCCAGCTCGTAGATACCGAAGAGAGCGACGCCGACGACGAGAATGATGATGCCGAGCTTGTTGAGCCAATTGGTGCCGAGAGTTTCTTCAATCGTCGAGACGGCTTTCATACGTTGCTGAAAAGTCGGCTTGGGCGCGGGAACGCTAAGCGGGGATATGGGCGAGGGCGAAGAAACGCGTGCTGCGGCAGCAGGAGGAGCCGCTTTCGGCGGTGAAACCGGTGATGCAGGTGGAACAGGCGTTGCCGGTGGAATTACGACGGGAGGTGGCAGAACGATTTTCGGAGGAATGGCAGTAGGCGTTGTCTTCCCTTCCCAAAGTGGAGTCTGTGCCGCAGGTGCAAGCGGCTTCGGGTCCAACGGTGCCAAGGGCACAGAGGGCTTTTGTTCCTGCGCGGCCTCTGGTTTTCTCTCGGCAGCGGGAATCGATGGCGGCACGAGCGGCGCAATGGGCGGTTGTGTTTCTGCCGGCGGCGGTGCTGGTATCAATTTCGTCGGAGGCACAATAGTAGGTGCGCTGGAGACTGAAACGTGCTGGCGAACCTCAGTCACGACCGGTTTCTCAGCAGCCAGAGTAGCGGGTTGAAATGATGCGGCCTGCTTGGTTTGCAATTCGCCGACGGCGCGTTGCAATCTTAAGTGCTGCTCCTCGTTCACTTCAATGAGTTCGCTCAGTTGCCTGCGAAGCCTGGCCTGCCGGATTAAGAGAAAAATGGTGAAAAAAGGCGTGACCAGAAGCAGCAATCCATAGAGGTAGAGAAGGGGCATGGGTGTTCCTTGCGTCTACGGTGCGATTGGCTCTGATAATAGAACGACAAAAGGAAGGAAACTTGCATTTTGTTCCTTGCCTTTCCGCAGGTAGTAACCTCGAAGCGGTTAAGTGCAATGTATTCTTATAAATACAGGCGCGATTCTCCGGGGGACCTCCTGTAGAGTTGGCATCGAAAAGTGGGAGAGACACATTTCCAGAGGGCCAGCAGGAAACTGGAATAAGATTCTGCAGACACATACCGTGACGTGGCGGAACGGAGCAGGCTGAATGATTTTGGGGCGGAGTGCACAGGCGGCGGGCGAAAAGGCGCTGAGGTTGCGGCGGTGGTTCAAGCGGCAGGTGCTGAAGCAGGCGTGGATGGCGGATTCGTTCGCCGATCCGGTGGTGCAGGAACGCATGTTGGTCGATCAAGTGCGTTGCGATGCGTTTCGCGAAGCGATTCGGAGAACGGTGAAGCCCGGAGATGTGGTTGTTGATCTGGGGGCGGGGACGGGGTTGCTGTCATTTTTTGCGGCGCAGGCGGGGGCGCGACAGGTGTATGCGATCGAGTTGAGCGGGATCGCCGAGATGACCGCGGGACTGATCGCGGCGAATGGAATGCAGGAGCGCATCACGCTTCTTCGCGGGAATTCGAAGAAGGTGCGGCTGCCGGAGCGATGCGATGTGCTGGTGTCCGAGACGCTGAGCAGCTTTTGCTTCGATACGGAGAACGCGGTGGAGTACATCGCAGATGCGCGGGAGAGATTTTTGAAGCCGGGAGCGCGGATCATTCCGGAAACTTGCGATACGTTTTTGATGCCGTTTTCCTCGGATGAAGTCGGCGTGGGGCGGATTCCGGCGCGGTTTTACGATATCGAGTTCGATTTGTTCCGAAGGAAGCGTTTTGAATTGCCAGTGCTGATCCGCGCTTCGGGTAAGAAGATGGTGGAAATCGCGCAACCGGCGCCATGTTACCACGTGGATTTTTATAAGGAGACGCAAACTCCGGGGCCGACCGTGGTGGTTTTCAAGGATTGCGTGGAAGGGCGAGTGGACGGGTTTCTTGGGTGGTTCGAATGCCAGCTATGTCCGGGCGTGTCGATTTCGAATTCGCCGCGATTGCCGCTTACGGCTTGGTGGCAACTTTATTTTCCTTTGCTGGAGCAGCCGCGGGTGCGCAAGGGCGATACTATGTTTTTGCACATCGATCCGAATATGAATGCAGGCGAGGCAGAATGGGATTATCGCGTGCATGTGGCGCCGGCGGATGAGGCGGGCGAGAATTCAGCGCTGTGAAATGCGTTCGGTGCGTTGAGAATAGCGTATGGTTGAAGCCAGGGCAATTGGGGCGCAGCGTGCTGCGCCCCTACAAAGGATGCGTCGTGACTCGAGCCTCGCTTAGTAGTGGAAGTTGTCGACGAGCATGACGTTTACCGTGGGCTGGTTCAGCGTGGTGTAGAGGATGTAGCGGCCGTCGGGGGAGACGGACATGCCGGGAGCGCCCTCGCTGCCGAAATGTTCGAGTGCGAGCGCCAGCGAGCTTTTCTCCGTTTTGAAATCAAAGAAAAAAACTCCCATGTTGGTGTGGTTGGGGACATCGCCGTAGTAAATCCCTTTGTCGGTAACGGCAAAATAGCCCCAACCCGTGGGGGGAGGACCGTCGATAATTTTCTTTTCTTCGCCGCCATCCACGGGAACGCGCCAAACGCCGGGAAGATCGCGGCCTTTCGCATAGTAAATAAATTTTCCATCGAGGGAAGGCTGCGGACCGAACCCGCCCTGGTGCGTCACTTGAACCGGAGTGCCACCTTGCGCCGGCAATTTCCAGACCTCCCAGGTTCCTCCCTGGCTGGAAGCAAAGTAGATAAATTTGCCGTCCGCGGACCAACTTGCGGTACCGTTCTCGGACTCACCGAAAGTCAGTTGACGAGGCTGGCCGCCCTCCGCGTTGATGACAAAAACGTGGCTGTGGCCTGCGGGCCGCGTATCGAAGGTGATTTGGCGGCTGTCGGGAGACCATCGCGGAGTGCCGGTGAGGGGGCCGGCAAAGTGCGTGAGTTGCACAAGATTGGACCCATCGGGATCGCAGCGCCAGATTTCGTAATTTCCCGTGCGCGTAGATTGAAAGACGATGTGCTTTCCATCCGGAGAGTATTGCGGGCCTTCCTCCAATTCGGTCGAGGTAATAAATTTTGCAGGAGCGGTCGGCTTGGCGCCGGCAACTGAGAGTTCCGCCCGCCAAATGTCGGAGCTATAGGTGAGATTTGTATAGGCCATACGGTTGCCCTTGCGAGCGACCGTGGGACGAACGGCGCGGCCGCCGCTGCCCGCAGGCAAACGTTCCGCGTTTCCGCCGCTGGCGGGAATGCGCCAGAGACTCGGAGTGCCACCGCGATTGGAAGAAAAGATGATGTCGCGGCCATCAGAGTTCCAGGAAATACCCTCAATCATACGATTGTCGAAGGTGACCTGGCGCGGCGTTCCACCCTCGGAAGAGACGAGGTAGATTTCCTGCGTATCCAGACTGTCACGAAGGAAAGCAACCGTTTTCCCATCCGGCGAGAAGACGGGATCGGAATCACCCAGGATTCCGCGCGGAGGAAAGGTCAGCGCGTGTTTCTCAAGAGTGTCGAGAGAAAGTAAGTAGACGCTGGAAGCCTCTGAAGGAGAGTTTCTTTCGGCGAACGACAAATACTTGCCATCCGGAGACCAGTCGATCTCCTTCGTGCTATGGGCGCTTTGTAGCGGATAGACACGGCGCTCCGAGCCGCCGAACGCCGAGGCGATGTAAATGCCATCTTCGGCGCGGTCCCGCGAAAAGCGCAGGAAAGCGATGTACTTCCCCTCAGGCGACCAGACCGGTGAGATTTCGGCCCATTGAGAGGTGGTCAAGCGGCGGGGAGATTCCCCGCCAATCTGCGAAACATAGATATGGATGCGATCCTGCAAGGGTCCGGCCCAGACGAAAGCCACCTGCGAGCCATCGGGAGAAAAAGCGGCATCGCTTTCATGGGGTAAGCCGTTCAACGGAGCGATGCGCACTTCGGACCAGGCCGGGCGCGTAGAGCGCAAATAGAAAATCCAAGCTGCAACTCCTAAGCCGCACACGAGAACCAGCGCGGCCAGCCACGTCAGGGTGCGCCAATGAAATTGACGGATTGCTGACGAAGCGCCGACTGCTTTTGTCGTATCCGTGTTGAATGATGCTGCGGACGTCCCCGCTTCCTCTGAGACGTCTGCGGCGGGCTGCACATTGGAAGAGGAACCGTTTGCGGCAAGCGTAACGGGAGCGATAAAACGGTACCCGCGGCGAGGGAGGGTTTCGATAAAGCGCGGGTTGTCAGCCTCATCCGCGAGGACTTGGCGCAACTTGGTGATGGCCGTGTTCAAGCCGTGCTCGAAGTCGACGAAGGTGTCAGCGGGCCAGAGCTTTTTCTGAAACTCCTCGCGGGTGACGATTTCGCCAGGCTGTTCCAGCAACAGGGAAAGTATCTGGAAAGGCTGCTCCTGGAGTTTGAGCCGGATGCCCGACTTGCGAAGCTCTCCGGCGTGGAGATCGACCTCAAAAGCTCCGAAGCGAACGATGCGCGAATTGTTGACCAAGGGCGGCATGCTAACTTCCCGATATAACTTGTAAATTTATCACAATTGGAAGGGCCCAAACCGGCCCCCTTCGCAAGTATAGACGCTGTGGCAAGTCCTTCGTCTTCATGGAAATAGCCGATGTGGTTTGTTTTTCCTCGAGATTACCTGCGGTGAATTGTACACAGAACCCTTCTCCTCCAAAGTGGCGCCAGTTCGCGGTGAATTTCACCGGCGAAATGCACAAAGGAGAATACGATGAAAAGCATACTGAAGTTCGCAGTTTGGGTCTTGGCGATGGCAGCAGCGGCACAGGGCGCAGCGGCACAGGCGAAGCGATGGCTGGTTTTGAAAGCTCCGTTTGCGTTCACAGTCGAACGCCAACAGCTTCCGGCTGGAGAATACCGGGTGCAGTTGCAGGATGGCTGGCTGCGGGTGCAGAGCACGGACGGGAAGACCAGCGTAAACGTTCTGACGATGCCGGTGTCTGGAAAAACCCCGGAGGGACATGGAGAGGTCGTGTTTCATCAGTACGGGGACAAGTATTTCCTCGCACAGGTGTGGACGCCTTCGCATGAAACAGGGCGGGAGACCATCGAGTCGCGCGACGAAATGCAGTTGGCGAAGCGAGAGAAGGTGCAGGCGCGCGTTGTGCCGCTGGGCAATGAAGCGGGCCGATGATGGGAAGGATTTCCGCGGAGCGCGAGAGGCCTGCCTCCCCGACAAGAGTCGGGGTAAACCCTTCGTTTCTCAGGGTAAACGGAAGGCGGGCCCTGCGCCTGATTCACGCGTGAAATAGGCGTTCGCTCGATACGCGTGGTTTGCGCATCGATGCGCGGTGTGCTACACATCGTCTATGCCTGATTTTGCGCCGCCTGTAGAACGACTCATCGATGAACTGAAACACCTTCCTGGGATTGGACAGAAGACCGCGCAACGCCTGGCGTTTTATCTTCTGCGAGCCGCGCCGGAGGATGCGCTCGGATTGGCGGACGCGATTCGCGACGCCAAAGAGAAAATCCGCGCCTGCACGGTTTGTCACAACATTACGGATACCGATCCGTGCCTGTATTGCGTGGGACCGACGCGAAACAAAAAGACGATTTGCGTGGTGGAAGAAGCGCACAACATCATGGCCATCGAGAAGACGCGCACGTACAGCGGGATGTATCACGTGCTGGGCGGTTCGCTGTCGCCGCTCTCGGGGCGCGGGCCGGAGCAATTGCACTTGAAGTCCTTGATCGAGCGGCTGAAGGGCGGCGAGGTTGAAGAGATCATCATCGCCACGAATCCGACGGCCGAGGGCGAAGCCACGGCAATCTATATTTCGAAATTGCTCAAGCCGTTGGGCGTGCACGTCACGCGCATCGGAGTGGGGATCCCGGTGGGAGCGGATTTGGAGTACGCCGACGAAGTGACGATGTTGAAGGCGCTCGAAGGCCGGCGCGAGCTGTAGCCAGCCGCACATACAGGCAAGAAGACAACGCCAATCCAAGGCTCATTCGAACGAAACAACATACGCGGAGACGCATCCAACAGTTCTAAATAAGTACCTGCTAGTACGTATAGGCCCCTCTAGCCAACCGCTTTATTTGGGTATACAGTCTGAGCTCTGCGGTAGTTGTCCCCGCGACTGAATGGCAGCCGTCAAGCGGCTGACAGGAGGTGCGCTATGCCGAATCTGGCGCACTACATGACGCAGTACGATCACGAGCACGAGTCCGTCTGGAACAAACTGCTTCACGCCATCGGCATTCCCATGATCTTTGCGGGGATCATTCTTTTGATCTTCATGAAGTGGGTGTGGGGCGCGGGACTTTTTGTGGGCGGCTGGGTGCTGCTCTTCCTGGGCCACCGGATTGAAGGCAATCGTCCGGCGTTTTTCCAGGGAGCGATGTACTTGCTGGTTGGGCCCATCTGGGTGGCAAAGGAAGCGTGGATGTTCCTGACGGGAACGCACCGTTCGCCGGCCTCAGAAGGCACGAAAACCTCGCAATCGTAAACAGCGTAAACAGCGCGGCGCGAACGCGCAAAATCAGGATCGGCGGCGGAGTCCATGGAAGAATTGGGCGGCAATCTTGCCGACGAAACGGCCGAAGTGATGTCCGAAACGATCGTGCATCCGACGGAAGAATTGCGGAAGCGCAGGAGCACGCGGATCGTGCAAGCGGTTCCGCTCGGGGTGACCGGTGTCGATGCCCTGGGGCGTCCATTTACGGAGCGGACCTCGACGCTGATCGTCAATTGCCACGGGTGCCGTTACCAGTCCAAACATTACGTGCTGAAAAACATGTGGGTGGCGCTGGAGATTCCGCATCCGGAGCCGGGGCAGCCGTCCCGGACTGTTCGGGGGCGCGTAGCCTGGATTCAGCGGCCGCGAACGGTTCGGCAACTTTTTCAAGTGGCGCTGGAGCTGGAGCTGCCGGGGAATATCTGGGGAATCGCATTTCCGCCAGACGACTGGTTTGCGTTCTCCGCGGTGGGGCCAACTCCGGCGGCCATACGGGATGCAGCAGAGTTGCCGCAACTAGCGGAGGGATCGGAAATTCATCTGCCCTTGGCGGAGCCGGAGCTTTCCACCGCGGTTGGGCCGGACAACCTGCGTGTGTTTCCTTCTCCAGCAAGCGTGACCGATGCATCGCTCCAACTGTCGCGGCACATGACGCGGCTGCTGGCGGAAGCCAAACAGCAGATACAAGGAGCGGCTCGCGAAGCGGCCGCGCAAGCGGTATCGGCGGAACGGCGCCTGGCCGCGGAGGAATGGGAACACAGATCCGCCATGGCGCGGGAAGAATTTGCGCGAGAAGTTTCCCATGCCGTGGAGAGAATTCAGCAGGAATCAGAAGCGCGCAGCCGGGCCGCTTTCAACACAGCGGCCGAAACATTACAAGGCGAATTGCCGGGGCGGCTGGCGCCGCAGCTTGAACAGCTTTCGATCGATCTGCGGCAGCAGCTTGAAAATCACAGCGCGGCGCAACGCAACGACCTTGCGCAGCACCTGGCGAACCTGACGGAATCTTTGCGAGCGGTGTGCCAGCAGGCGGAAGAGGCCGCGGCGCGGCTTCGCGCGCAGGCGGAGCAGGCGGAAGCACAAATCGCGGCGCGCGCCGAAGCAGCATCCCGGGCTGTCGAAGAAACCGCGCGGCAACGGGAAGAGACTGCGGGAGCACAACGCGAGGCGCTGAACGCAGCGGCGAGTGAGACGCAGCAACAGGTTGCCGCGGCGCTCGCGGCGGCACAAGCGTCGTGGCAAAGCCACCTCTCGAATGAGATCGAGGCGGCCCAGGCGCGGTGGCAATCGGCGATCGAGGGCGCGCTGGCTGCGTCGCAGGAGCGCGCGGCGAACGGATTGAATGAACAGGCCCGCGGTCTGCTGGCGCAATTCCAGGAAGAAGCCGCACGGCAGAGCGTTTCGTTGCAGGAATCTGTGGCGGGAACTTCGCAAGAGACCGAGGAGCGTCTGGCGCGGCAGCGCGAATCCTTGCGAGAGCAAGCGGAACGCATCGAAGCGGCGCTGGGACGCTCAAACGAATCCATCGAACGACTGGAACATTTTTCCGCGCGAATCGAAACATCGCAACAGCAGGCGCTGGCGGGATTCCAGTCGCAGCTCGACGACGTGCTCAGTTTGCATCGCAACGAACTGCACCGGCGATCGGAATCGCTCTTTGAAGAGATTAACGCGCGAATTCGGGGAACATTCGAAGAGTCCAGCCGGCAAGCGGCCGCGAATTTCGAGCAACAGATTGCCTCGTTGGTGCAACCACACATATCTGAGACGCAGGAAGCGATTCACCGGCTGGCGGGAGGACGTTCACTGCTGGAGGCCGCGCTGACGCTGCAACAGGACCGCATCCGGTCGCTGGCGGATGAAGCTTTTGCGGAGGCGCTCGCGAGGTTCCGCGAGAATCTGGGGAGCGCGGAGCAATTGTTGCGCGAATCATCGCAGGCGATAACGGGCGGGAGCCTGGCGGAACTGGAAACACGAGCCGGGGAACTGAAACAGAGTATCGTCGAGGATCTGCTGAAATCGGCGGAGTGGTACGAAAAAAAGGCGCAAACGCAAATTCAGAACCACGCAGAAAAGACCATCGAACTAACGGATGCGCAGTTACGTGAAAAGGCAGGAGAGATTTCGGGCGTGTTTGCCAGCGAGCTGGATCATTCGAGCAGGAATTTTCTGGGCCACGCACACACGCAGATGGAAGAAGTGGTGCGCGATTCGTTCGAACGCGCGCGCGCGCTTTTTGTGGAAGCGGCGGAAACGACAGCGGCAGCGTTTACGGATGAGATTCAGCGGACGGCGCGGCAGGAATTGGATGGATTTGGCGATGAACTACAGAGGTCGGCGATAGAGACGCGGGCGCAGCTCGACGCCGCGCGGGGCGAACACGCCCAGAAAGTGACCACGGAACAGGAAGATTTCCTGCGGCGCTTCCAAGCGGGAATGAAGGGTGCACTGGATGCCGGCATCGCGGACGCTTATCAGAAAGTGCAGGCCGGGCTCGCGCCCCTGTTGGATTCCTGGAAGTCGATGACGGATGCGCATCAAGCGGATCTGCAGACTGCTTATGCGCAGATCGAGGAGCAGTCCGCGGAGAGGCACAAGAGCCGCCTGGAAAATGTCTCGACGCAGTGGATGCTGGCGACAGTCGCGTCGCTGGATCACCAGTCAAGAGACGTGGTGAAGGGCATTGCCGCGGCGGCGGAAGAGAAACTACGCGAGGCTTGCGTGCAGGTTTTTGCCGATGTAGGCGAAACTTTGCGCGAGCGGTTGAAAGAGATTGCAGCGAGTTTTGCGCCGGCGACGGAACCAGCGCAGCGCGCGCGGAGTGCCAACACCGGGAATTGACTTTCCTCGGTAGGCTGCATCCGACTCAGGATTAAGAGTTGCGCGTAGTTCTTTTCTTCCGGACGATTCGCCACTTCCCTGCCGGCCCGGTATAATAATGAAGCTCAACCTCCCATGGCTAACCGTGCATACCTGCGCGTCTGGACGCGCGATTTTTCTGAAGCGACGATGATTGCCGAATTTGCCCGGTTTTTGACGACCGCGCCGCTTTCCGCTTCGCAGAACACTTTTACGGAACTCTCGGTGCAGCCGATTGATTCCACGGAGACGCCGGTGGCGGCTTGGGATTTGCGTCCGCTCAAGTATGGCGCGGCAGAAGTGGCTGCGCTCGCTGTGCAGCACTTGAATACTGACTCCGCCTACATCGCGACGGGCAAGTGGGACCTCTGGGGCCTGGATATCGAGAGCCTGAAATGGCAGCACAAGCCCGAGCCGCTGATGCTGACCTGCAACGGCGCAGAATACGACGGTGGAATCGCGGCGACCGAGGGACATTTTGCCGCCGACCTAGGATTCGAACACTTTTTTACCGGGCATGGCGGGCTGCTCGCGCCGGGGGCCGCTTCGAACCCATTTGGCACGTCAGACCATCCGATGGAACATACTTTTCAACAGTGGATGACGGCGGGCGGCAACCTGAAGGAATATCACGCAAAGACGCGCGAGAACATCCAACAACTGTTTAATTGGGTGGAAGCGATTGAGCGCGCGTTGCCGGTGGAGCGAAGTGAGTTGTGGTCCGAAGGCGAGGAAAACTTTGAAGCGCGGCTGGATGCGATTTTGGGTCAGCGTTAGTCTCTTGCCCTTCTGTGCCGTGATGGCGAGCGCTCAAGCACCTTCCACCCCGTGGAAGAGTGCGGCGGCCGCGCATAGAGCCAACGAGTTGACATTGGCGCGGCTTCAGCCTGAACACGATTCGATAGCAAAAGCGCTCCGCATTTATTGGAAGCCTTTGCAGGCGAGTGCTGAGGAAAGCACCCTGACTTGGATGAACGGCTGTCAAAAGCAAGTGATGAACGTTGATGTTGATCGCAGTCGAAAAGTCCTTAGTATTCGGGTCACCCAGGTCCCGGAATACAAGGAATATGAATGCGTCAACACTCGGGGGAGTTCGAAACCTGTTTGGACCACTGGCCACGGACTAGCGATTGGCGATGCCCCGGATCGAGTGTTGAAGCTTTACGGCGCACCTGACTCTCGCAGTCCTTCCACCAAAGGCGGGCAACAGCTAGAATTGCTGTACTACGCGTTTGACTGGGCGGGGCCGGACGTGCCGCAAGTGATGCAAGTGCTGTGCACGCCGGAAAAGGATGGAAAGCCAGGGCAGGTGGTGGAAATCACGCTGGCGGGTCCAAGTCTGTAATGGAGAAATCACTGCAAAGCGGCTGCGCGGGTGCTAACGGGCACGCTAATTTTCCGTCTTTTGGAAAGAGGCCGCAGCGCGCGCGGAAGACGATCCTTCGTGAAAACGCTTTGATCATGCAGCTGTGCCTATTCGGTGGCGTGTTATTTGTGGCGGGGTGCGGAGCGGAAACGCCGGCACAAAAGCCCGCCGCCGAGACGCAAGCGAAAGCCGCGGAGCCGGCCATTCCAGAAGACGTGCAATCTGCCGCGGATGCGCTTCTCGGAAAAGAGACGAAGGTGCTGCTCTTCGGCGATCTGGCAAAAAATGGAAAACAAGAATTTCTCGCCGCGAACATCGTTGCAAAGACGCCAACGAACGATGTGCCGGGCACGATCGTGACGCGCGCGGTAGTGGTGGAAAACACCGATGGCAAGTGGGCGGAAGTTTTTAGTTGCGATGAGCACTTGAAGAATGGCAAGGGATATCTGGGACTGACGCCGTTCCAGCCGGTCAACGGCTGGCGGTTGCAATACGAACAAGACCCCGAGAAGGGTCTGCAGTTGTACTTGACGCCGCTGAGCGTGGGCGGCGGTCCGCACGTGCTGCCGATCGGCGTGCGCTGGAATCCCGCGAAAGAACGCTATCAGTCGCTCGATCATACTTACGAGCATTTCCTGCCGGAAGCGCCGGCGCTCGATACGCCCAGGTCGGTGCTGCGATGAGTGCGGACAATCGAAGCTCCACGGAGACGGCGAAATCTCCTGCCAAAAATGGCATGCAAGGTCTGATCCCTTATCTGCGGCGCTACCCCGGCGCGATTGTTTTCGGCCTGCTCATGGTCGTGCTGATGGGTATCATCGGCAACATTCTGCCCCTGGCCACCGGGGTGATGACCGACACGCTCTCCGGCAATCCTGTTCCATTCGAACACTCGGCGCAGGCCGGAGCGCCTGTCGCTGCGGTGCTGAATCCCTCGAAACTGGGCCACTCGATTCCTTACTACGCGCCGAGCAGCCGACGCACGCTGGGAATCTATTGCCTCATCGTCATCGTGTGTGTGGCCATCAAGGGTTTTCTCTCTTTCTCGGCGCGCTGGACGCTGATCGGCGTCTCGCGCGACATCGAATTCGACATTCGCAACGATCTCCTGAAGCGCCTGCTCATCCTCGAACCCGAATTCTACGTGCGCAATCGCACCGGCGAGCTGATGTCGCGCGCCACCAACGATTTGAATGCCGTGCGCATGGTGCTGGGCCCCGGCATCATGTACAGCGCCACGACCCTCATCACCATGATCATGGCCATTCTGGTAATGGTCGCGCTGTCGCCCTCCTTGACGCTTTGGGTTCTCCTTCCTGCGCCCGTGGTGGCCGTGGCGGTGTGGTTCTTTGGAAAAACCATTCATGACTTGTACGAAAGAATTCAGGCGGCGCTGGCCACGCTCACAGCGCGCGTCCAAGAGAATCTTGCAGGCGTGCGAGTGGTGCGCGCCTACGCGCAGGAAGAAGCGGAAATTCGCGGCTTCGACGAACCCAACCGCGAGTATGTGTCACGCAATATCAAGCTGATCCGCACCTGGAGCATGTTTATGCCTTCTCTCCAGGCGCTCATCGGCACAACCTTTTTGATCGTGCTATGGCAGGGCGGCCACCAACTTCTCCGCGGGCAAATTTCGCTGGGAGCGCTGATTGCTTTCAACGGCTATTTGACCGTGCTCGTCTGGCCCATGATCGCGCTCGGATGGGTCACAAATATTTTTCAGCGCGGCGCGGCTTCTATGGGCCGGCTGAGTTACATCCTCACCGCTCAACCAAATATCGACGATCGCTTTGCGAAAGTTCCAGAAGGCACCAAACCTCATGGTGAAATCGAATTCCGTCATCTCACCTTCACTTACCCGACTACCGTTTCCGGCGCCGGCTCGAACGGCGCCTCCAAATCCAACGGCAGCGGTCAGCATGCCGTACTTCACGACATTAATCTAAGAGTGCCGGCCGGTTCCACGGTCGCCATCGTCGGTCCCACCGGCAGCGGCAAGACCACGCTGGCGGCTCTTGTAGCGCGCCTATGGGAAGCGCCAGACGATTCCCTGTTGATCGACGGCCGTCCCATCCGCGAGTGGCCTTTGAAGACGCTGCGTCGATCCATCGGTTTCGTGCCGCAGGATACCTACTTGTTTGGCGAGACCGTCGGCGGCAACATCGCCTTCGGCCTGCCGGAATACAACGAGCAGCGCGTCCGCGACGCCGCGGAAATTGCCAGCCTGAACAGTGACGTCAAGGATTTCGGCAAGGGCTACGAGACCATGGTCGGCGAGCGCGGCATCACGCTTTCCGGCGGACAAAAGCAGCGCGCCGCGATTGCGCGCGCCGTCGTCCGCGATCCTCGCATTCTGATCCTCGACGATTCGCTTTCCGCCGTGGACACACAAACCGAAGAGCGCATTCTCAGCGGGCTTCGTGGAATCATGCAAGGCCGCACTACGATTCTGATCTCGCACCGCACTTCCACGGTCCGCGACGCCGACCAGATCGTCGTGTTGATCGAGGGCGCCATCGCCGAGCGCGGCACACACGATGAACTCCTGGCGCGCGGCGGCTATTACGCGGATTTGTATCAGAAGCAGCTTTTGGAAGAAGAGCTCGAACGCGCATGAGCAACCTGCACGAAGAAGAAGCCCTCGGCAAGGCCTACGATTCGCACTTGATGCGGCGGCTTTTGCAGTACATGAAGCCGTACAAGTGGCGCGTGGCGCTGGCGCTTGTCATGGTGGCCGTCGTCACCCCGCTCGAGCTAGCTCCGCCGCTGATTTTTCGCAAAGGCATCGACAGCTATTTTGTTCCGGCATTGAAGCACGCGCTTCCTGAAGCGGCGGCCTGGTCCGGCATCGGCTGGCTCAGCCTTATCTTTCTAGCCGTGCTGACCTTCGACTTCCTCGCACAATACGTCCAGATTCGCATCATGCAGCGCGTCGGCCAGCAAACCATGTACGACATGCGCCGCGAGATTTTCGGCCACATGCAGCGCTTGCCGATGAGCTACTTCGACCGCAACCCCGTGGGCCGGCTGGTTACGCGCGTGACCACGGATGTCGATGCGCTCAACGATCTTTTCGCCGCCGGCGTGGTTACCATGATCAACGACTTCTTTCTACTCGTGGTCATGGCCGGTTTGCTCTTTAAGATCGACACGCGCCTCGCCCTCGATACCCTCGCCGTGCTCCCCGGCATCCTCATCGTCACCATGATCTTCCGGAAATTCGTGCGCGACGCCAACCGTCGCATTCGCACGGCCATTGCCCGCATCAACGCCTTTCTTCAGGAATACATCTCCGGCATGAGCGTGGTGCAGCTTTTCAACCGCGAAAGCAAGGCCATGGATGAATTCGGGAAACGCAACCGCGACAACATGCTCGCCTGGCGCGATGCCATTCTCGCTTACGCGCTCTTTTATCCGGCGGTCGAATTTCTCAGCTTCGCCACCATTGCGTTGATTTTTTGGTCCGGTGGAAACCGCATTTTCTCCGGAGCGCTCAGTCTCGGCGTGCTCACGGCGTTTACAATGTTTGCTCAGCGCTTCTTCCGCCCGATTCAGGACCTCAGCGAAAAATTCAACATTTTGCAATCCGCGATGGCCGCTTCCGAGCGCATCTTCAAGCTGCTGGATGAGCCGGTCCCCGCAGCGTCTGATCCCAACGCCATACCGCTGAAGGATCCGCGTGGCGAAATCGAGTTCCGCAACGTGTGGTTCAGCTATAAAAATGTCCCTGAGCCAAAGGACGAGGATTGGGTGTTGCGTGATGTCTCTTTCCGCGTCGAGCCGGGGCAGACCATCGCCATCGTGGGGCACACCGGCGCGGGAAAGACCACGCTCATTTCCCTGCTGCTCCGTTTCTACGACATTCAGCGCGGCCAAATCTTGCTCGACGGCAAAGACATCCGGCTGATCGACTTGCAGGATTTGCGCCGCCAATTCGGCATCGTGCTCCAGGATCCTTTTCTCTTCACCGGGACGATTGAAACCAACATTCGCCTCGGCACTCCGGGCATCGACAGCAAGACCGTGATCGACGCGGTCAACGAGATCGGGCTGGGCGATTTCGTCGATGGCCTTCCCGATGGAGTAACCACGGCTGTCAACGAGCGCGGGTCCACGCTTTCCGTGGGCCAGCGGCAGCTCATCAATTTTGCCCGCGCGCTGGCGCACGATCCCCATTTCCTGATTCTCGATGAAGCGACTTCCAGCGTCGATACGAAAACCGAGCTGCTCATCCGCGAAGCGCTAGACCGGCTGCTGAGCGGGCGAACTGCCCTCGTCATCGCGCATCGCCTGAGCACCATTCAGCACGCCGACCGCATCCTCGTCTTCCATAAGGGACGCTTGCGCGAGCAAGGCGCGCACCAGGAACTGCTGGCGCAGCGCGGCATCTATTACCGGCTCTATCAGCTCCAGTACAAGGAGCAGGAGCTCGGTTTGCCTTTGGATGTGAATCGCCCTGCCGAAACGTCAACGCTGCCCGCCAGCGATTAGGCGAGCTCCTGCCGCGCATGCCACCGATACCGCTCCTGCTCTCCGCCGGTGAAGCCTCCGGGGATATGTACGCGGCGCGTCTGGCCGTGGCGCTCCAGAAAAGACTCGACGTATCGATTTTTGGCATGGGCGGTCCGCAAATGCGCGCGGCCGGCGTGGATATTGTCACCGACTACTCGGAAGTTTCCGTCGTCGGTATCACCGAAATCCTGAGCCATCTGCCTTCCCTCATTCGCGCCATGCGGCGGCTGGTTTCGGAAGCCAAGCGGCGTAAACCAGCGCTGGCGATCCTCACCGATTTCCCAGGGTTTCATTTGCGGCTGGCGCGAAAGCTGCGGCCGCACGGTATTCGCAATGTCTACTACATTTGCCCGCAGTTCTGGGCTTGGCGGCCCTGGCGGGTGCGTGTGGTGCGGCGCCGGTTTGCGCAAGCGCTCTGCATTTTTCCTTTTGAAGAAAAGTTTTACGGAGATGCGGGCGTCACGGTTAAATTCATCGGGCATCCGCTTGTTGGCGCGGTGCACGCCACAAAAGATCGCGAAGGCTTTTGCCGCGAAAACGGTCTGGATGCGACACAGCCCATCGTAACCATCCTTCCCGGCAGCCGGCCCGCGGAACTGGCGCAACACATGCCGGTTCTCCGCGAGGCATGCGCTTTGATCCATCGCGAGGTAAAAGCGCAATTCGTCTTGGCGGCAGCGCCGGGAAGCGATACCAAGATGTTGCGGGGAGGCTGGCCTGCGGATTCAAGCGTGCGCGTGGTACAAGGCCAAACGTACGACGCGCTGGCCGCCGCAGACGCCGCCATCGTCTCAAGTGGCACGGCCACCGTCGAAGCGGCCCTTCTGGACGCGCCCATGGTGGTCATTTACCGCGTAACGCCGCTGACCGCGCTGCTCGCCAAACCGCTCGTGCGCACGCCCTTTTTCAGCATGGTAAACCTCATCGCCGGACGAAGCGTGGTGCCGGAACTCATCCAAGACGACTTCACCGCCGTAAAATTATGTGGCGAGGTTCTTCGCTTGCTGCGTGACCCCCAGGCTCGTGGCGAGCTGCGCTCCGGCCTCGCCCAAGTTCTCGAGCGTCTGGGCCCCCCGGGCGCCGTCGAACGCGCGGCGGATGCCATCGCCGCCCTGCTCCAGACGGCCTCTGGCAACGCATAGTGGGGTCTCTGCTATCCTATAGAGGGTACAGAGCTGCCGGGTTCGAACTTTGAAAGTCCGTGAAAGGGGTCCGATGACCCTCCGCAAAAATACTGAGAGCGTGTTGATTTTTTTTCTCGCTGTGTTAGTAGCTTGCTCTGCCGCGCCTCTCAACGCGCAGACGCAGCGTCCCCCCAGCTTCCTCGCCCAACGCTATGATGTTTCCGCCACGCTGGATACCATCGGGCAATCCATCTCCGCGGTGGCCAAGGTCGACTTTCGCGCCTCGGAAGTAGCCAGCTACGTCCGCGTTGAGCTCCATCCGAATTTGGAGGTGAAGGAAGTCAAGTCCGCCGAAGGGAAATCGCTGACATTCCAGCGGGACAGCCAGAACCCTTTGATCGTCGTTGTGTCGCTGCCATCGCCGGTGGCGGCGGGCGGTCGCTTTTCGCTGACGTTCACTTATGCGGGTTTGCTCGCGAATGAAGAGAACAGCCCCGTGCCCGGCGTCCGCGTCGCATCGATCAACAAAGACAACGCATACCTGTTGCTGCCCGCGAGGTGGTTCCCGCTAACGAACTTTCCTTCGAATCGATATACGGGGACGTTTCGCTTGAATGTTCCCGACACGTTCGCGGTCGCCGGGACAGGCAAAGCTCTGGCGCCGACGCCCATGGCCAGCACGACTGCGGTCGCGGGCGGACGGCTGCTCTATACTTTCGAATGCAACACGGCCGCGCCCAACGGAACATTCGTTGCGGGCAACCTCCAGCTTTCCCCAAAACAAGTCGAAGGCATCAGCGTCGCCGTTTATGCTCCCCGCGAAGCCTCCGCCAAAGCCGCCGATTTTGCTTCGGACATCGCGCGCGCGGAATCGATTTTTTCCGATATGTTTGGCCCGCTTCCGGACCCCGACATGGCCATCGTTCAGCTTCCGGACGGCACCCTGCGCGATTTTGCCGCACCGGGCGTTCTGTTGCTGAGCGCTCGTTATTGGGATCCCAAGGGAAGCGACCGCACGATCGCGCGGCTAGTCGCTTCGCAGTGGTGGGGCAACCAGGTACTGCCGGCCACGACTGGCGACGTGTGGATCAGCGATGGCCTGGCGCGATACTCCGAGGCTCTTTATGCGGAGCAAAGTGCGGGTAAAGAAGCCGGGCTCCGGGCCATCGATGAATTCGCGGTGGGCGCGTTGATGTATGAAGACGCGGCGCCAGTGGCGCAAGCGGCGCGGCTGGTGCCGTATTCGCCGGATTACCGCTCCGTGGTGCTGAACAAGGGCGCGATGATTTTTCACATGGTGCGCGCGCAGATGGGCGACAACGCCTTCAAGTCCTTGCTGCACGATTTCTATTCCAGATATCAGGGAAAGAGCGCGCGCAACGATGATTTCACAAACCTCGCGCAGGTCCGGGCGGACGCCGCGGTGAGGCCGCCCGCCACGCCGCCGAATCTGCGCGGTTTCTTCGCGCAATGGCTGAACTCCACCGGAATACCGGAGTTCTCGCTGGAATACGTGGTCTACCGGACGCCAAAGGGTTTTCGAATCAACGGCAAGATCAAGCAGCCTTTGGACACTTTTCAAATGCCCGTGGAACTGCGCATCGACACGGAAGGCAATCCGGAACTGAAAACGATCGATGTGCTGGGCACGGAATCTTCCTTCACCGAAGAAACGTTTGGCCGCCCCAAGCCCGGCGGAATACGCATCGATCCGAACAATTTGATATTGAAGGCCAGCTCGTCCCTGCGGTCACGCGCGGCGATCGCCCGCGGCGAGGAGCTTGCCGAGCAAGGCCGCTATTACGACGCGGTGGCGCAGTACCAGAAGGCCCTGGCGATTCAGCCCGGCAGGCCGCTGGCCAATTTCCGCATGGGCGAGGCCTTTTTCTATCAGAAGAATTATAATGCCGCGGCCAATGCTTTCCGTGAATCTCTGCAGGCCGTTCCCGAACCGTCGGAGAAGTGGACCGAGGTCTGGGGGCACATTTATCTTGGCAAGATTTTCGATTTGCTGGGGCAGCGCGAACGCGCCGTAAACGAATACAGCAAAGCCAAACAGACCAACGACGATACGGGCAGCGCTCAGCTGGTCGCGGACAGCTTCTTGAAAAAGGCATACTCGGAAGGCGCGACGACAGCCGCTACTCCGGCGAGCAATACTCCGACTCCTGCGGTCGTGGTTCCACCACCTACTTCCGGCGAAAGGCCCGTGCTAAAGAAGCCGAATCCTTCGCAGTTGGTGGGCAGCCAGGCTACGCGTTTTCTCTAGCCCGCGCGCCGCAGCTCCTTCGCAAAACAGCTTCACTTACGCACCTTTGTCGCCGCCGGCCGCCGCTGAGTTGCGTTCTCCATGGATCTGCTTCCACATCCGTTCGAAGATGCCTTGCGCAACCTCGTCAAACAGCACGAAGTAGATCGTTTCAACCGAGGTTTCTCCTTGTAAGTGTTGCGCTGCCGCCCGCAGCATGATTTCGGCGCATTCCTTCAGTGGAAAGCCCGCCACGCCTGTGCCCACCGCGGGAAAAGCGATGGTCTTCAGGCCGCGTTCCGCCGCGAGCCGCAAAGAATGGACCGTCGATCCGCGCAGATTCTCCGCCGTAGTGCGCCTGCCGGCCTGCATGCTTGCGGCATGAATCACGAAGCGAGCCTTCAATTTTCCCGCGCCGGTGATGGCCGCGAAGCCCACGGGAATGCTGCCAATGGCGTCGCACTCCTTTTGAATGGTGTCGCCGCCTTTTCGTGCGATGGCTCCCGCGACACCGGCTCCGAGAATCAAATCGTTGTTCGCGGCGTTCACGATGGCGTCGGTGGCCATCTCGGTCAAGTCGCCTTGCTGGATGACAATTCTGTCCTTGAGTGCTTTCATACTTTCTCTGACAACTCGAACATTCTAGTTCACGTCTTGCATTCGGGGACCGGTTTTTCGGCTGGCCGTATCTCCTGCGTCGCGATAGGGATGGGCGATTCATCGACGACAAGCACTTCTTTACGCATGCGGCGCGCGACTTCGCTGCATATCGCGAGAGTTTCATGCGAGGTGAGCGGCGTTTTGACCAGCTCGATGAGTTTCCCGCTTGAAACGGGATCGCGGAAACGCATGCCAATGCAACGGTCTTGCGATACGGTGACATCGGTCATTTCGCCGATGGACAGCGAAGCGCTGCAGCTGGCCAGGATCGCGCCTGGCCTGGCAAATTTGTCGAAGATGGTGAAAAGTTCGAGCTTCAGTTCCATTTCATCGGGAACGGCCTCGATGATGAGGTCCGCGTCGCGGATGGCTTCTTCCACGCTGCGAGCAGTGGAAATCAGCGGGAGCGCCCCATCACGGATACTTGCCTCGATATCCCCGCGTAAAACGCCTTTATCGAGCGCTTGCTTGATCCAGGCAACGGTCTGCTCGAGCCTCTCAGGCGATACGTCTTCGAGGATCGTACGATAACCGGCTTCGGCAGCGGCGCAAGCAATCCTCCTCCCTGTCGTCTCCGCGCCGATGATCGCAATCGTTTTCACTTCCATCCGCAATTAATACCGCGGAACCTGGGGGTCGACTTCCATGGACCAGCGCTCGATTCCGCCGGCAAGTGATTTGGCGTTGACAACGCCTTGAAATCGCAGCCACGCCGCGGCGTCCAGACTGCGTAGACCATGGTGGCAGTAGCAGATGACATCATCGGCATCCAGCAATGCATTCACGTTCGCCGCGAGCGTACCGAGAGGGATCAGCTTCGCGCCCTCGATGCGGCAAAGCTCATATTCCCAGGGCTCGCGCACGTCCACGAGCAGCAGTTTCTCGCCCTTCTCCAAACGTTCCTTGGTTTCCGCGGGTGTGATTTGCAGTTCGTCCACTTCTTTTCCCTTTCAAGAACTGACCGCACGAGCATGGCATTGCGGTCAGATGATCCTTATTCCGATAAAGTATGAAACCGATTTTTACCTAGCCGCCAGGCGCAGCTCAGTGGCCTTTGAATTTCGGCGGTCGCTTTTCGAAAAATGCGCGAATGCCTTCCTCGCAATCCTTCGAAAGAAAGCATTTCAGTTGCTGCTGGACTTCGTGTTCCAAAAACTTGGCCAGCCGTTCCTTCTCCCTGCCGAAGATCGCCCGCTTCACCGCGCGAATCGCGACCCCTGGTCCTTGCGCGATTTTCTGACCAAGCGACTTCACTTCGTTTTCAAGCTGCGCAGCTGGGAAAACATGATTGACGATGCCCAGCCGCAGCGCCGTTTGCGCATCGATCATCTCGCCGGTGTAGAAAAGCTCTGCCGCTTTCGAAGGGCCGACAAGTTGCGGCAGGAAATACGTGCCCCCATAATCGGGAAAAAGTCCCACTTTGGCGAAATTCTGTCCAAAGGTGGCTTCTTCGGCGGCGATACGAATGTCCGCGGCAAGCGCGATGTTCATGCCGGCGCCAGCCGCGGCCCCATTCACGGCCGCAATCACAGGCTGAGGCATGGTGCGCATCTTGAGAACGACTTGCATCCCCGCGCGCAAAATAGGCTCCAGCTCTCTCGTTTCCCCGTTCTGGCGTCCTTTGCTTATGACTCCCAGGTCCCCTCCCGCACAGAAGGCGCGGCCTGCCCCGGTGAGAACGACCACATGAACCGAATCGTCTTCAGCTACGCGCGCGAGCGCCTCATTGAGGGCGTTCGCGAGATCAGCGTTCAACGCATTCAGGCGTTCCGGGCGATTCATCATCAGCACGGCGATGCCGTCGTGCTTGCTTTCCTGAACAAACGTTGTGGAGGTTGCGGTCTGTGGCTTGCTGGTCATGGCTGACTCCGTTTCAATGCCCTTTCGATTCTCTTTCTTTCTCGGTGCGCGTGACAAGCTGCGCGAGCTTTCGAAAGTGCTTCAGCTTTTCGCTCTTGCCCTGGGCGTTCTGCCCGCTGGTCGATGGCAGCACATACACGCGCGCTCCGTAAAGTAGCTCTTTCTGGATGCCAAATTTGCATTTGCGCTGCGCGAACTGTTCGTAGGTATGCTTGCCGTTGAAGGCCACGACGTGGGGAGCAACCTCTTCAATTTTCTGTGACAGCACGATGCGGCCTTCCGCAAAATCCTCCCGCGTCAACTCTTCGATCCCCTTCGTCGGCCGCTTGACCAGGTCCGTCAGGCCAATGCCAAATTCGATCACCCGTTTGTCGTCCTGGTAATCAAACGGCTCGGGCACCACTCCCCCCTCATAAAGCATCGGCCAGAACTGGTTGCCCCGGCCGGCATAGTAGTGCCCAACGCGCACGGAAGATTCGCTGGGATTGCAGCCGACAATCACGAGTTTCATGCCTTTTCGTAGATGGTCGGGGAGTGTTCGCATTTAGCTGAGTACGGAAATGGCCGCAGGATCGTCTAAAAACTCTATTCCCTCTCTCACTCTCCGTCAAGCCGTCTTCCTGCGCTTGTTTTCTCTTCAGCCAGCCAGGCAACCGTTGCCGCAACTTCCTGAATCCCCCTGCCGGGTAGCCTCATCCAAATAGGCAGGTGAGGACTAGCTCGGCGTGCTTTGTGCTACCTTAAAGGACGAGAGGATCGAGCGGGGGACAATGCCCCGCCCAAGGATCACCTTGAGCGTCGCCAACCCACATCGCCTGCCCTCGACCATCGCCCGCGAGGACGAACATCTGCTCGTTGCCGCCGCCAAGCGCGGTGACACTGCGGCTTTCGAAGAGCTCGTCAACCGCTACGAACGCAAGATCTTTCGCCTCACCATGAACATCACCCGCAATCGTGAAGATGCCGAGGACGCCATGCAGGACGCCTTCCTCAAGTCCTACTCGCATCTCAAGGATTTTGACGGAAACTCGCGCTTTTACACCTGGCTGGTGCGTATCGCCGCCAACGAAGCGCTCATGCGTCTGCGCAAGCGCCGGCCGAATCAGGTTTCTCTGGATGAGCCGGTCGCCGGCGAGGAAGACCTGATGCCCAGGGAAATCGAAGACTGGGGCCCAAAGCCCGACCAGCGCTTTGCTCAGACGGAGATGCGGCAAATCTTGAACGGAGTTATCGACAAACTCGAACCGGACTTCAGGACTGTTTTTGTGTTGCGCGACATCGAAGAACTTTCCACTGAGGAAACCGCGAAGGCCCTGGGAATCTCGATCCCAGCGGTGAAATCGAGGCTTTTGCGCGCGCGTCTTAAACTCCGTGAAAGGCTGAATCGGTATTTCCGAGGGAGTGCACCAAATTGAATTGCGACGCCGTCATCCGCGAAATCTCCAGCTACATCGATGGTGAGCTCGATGTGACCATGAAGCAGGAACTTGAATTTCATCTTACCAGCTGCAAAGAGTGCACCATGGTCATCGACCAGACGAAAATGACCGTCGAACTCTTTTGCAACGAGGAACTCGTCGAGCTTCCACCGGACGTGCGATCACGCCTGCACCAAACATTGCTGCGTAAGATCAAAGAAAAAGCGGTTTAGAGCTCTTAGCCAGCCACTCGCCTAGTCCATCCAGATCGGCAATTCCTTCCCGAGTTTCTTCTCCCGAGCCAATGCATAGACTTTCATCGCCACCGCCAAATCCCAGGAAGCGATGCCGTTCGACTTGAACAGCGTGACCTCGGCGTCGCTCGTTCTCCCCGTGGCTTTCCCGGCGACAACTTCGGATAGTTTCTTTACCCCGGTCCAGCAGGTTTCATCCCCGTGAAAAGCGATGATCAAGTCACCCGCCTCCTGGCGCGACTGTTCCACCGAATCCACGACAATTACATCCGCGCTTGCGACGGCCTCGTTATCCAACTCGCGTTTATGCGCGTGATTAGCCCCAATGGCGTTGATATGCACTCCCTCGGCGAGATCGCCCCCCGTGACCACCGGTTGCGCGGCTGTGGTAGCCGTTGAGACGATGTGCGCGCCGCGCACCGCCTCTGAGGCGGACTCCGCAGGGTGGACCGCAATTCCCAGCCGCTCGCTCATTTCGCTGCAGAATTTTTCGCGCCGCGCGGCATCGCGACCATAGGCACGAACGGTTTCCAGCTTTCGGACCGTGGCAACGGCTTCCAGTTGCGTCCTGGCCTGTCCGCCCGTCCCAATAATGGCCGCGACTTTGGCGTCTTTGCGCGCGAGGTACTTCGTCGCCACGCCCGACGCTGCCCCCGTGCGCAACTGTCCCATGTAGTCGGCTTCAATCATGGCCACCAAATCACCCGTCGCCATTTCATACAGGGGCACGAGAAAACGCACTTTGCCGCTTACGTAAGTGTATTGCTTCATGGCCACAAATCCGCCGCTGAAATCCGCGGCCGCCATGTAATGAAAGAATCCTCCGCCGGGAAGCTCGAAGCGTCGCCGCGGGTGTACCACCACTTCTCCCGTCGCTTGCTTGCGCGAAATCTCTTCCACAGCTTCCACCGCCAGCGGCATCGTCAAGACCGCACGAACTTCCGCTTCGCTGATGTGCAGCGTCATCGCATCACTCTCCCCATTTCTGCCTCGGGTCTACAAATACCACGTCGTCCTTGATCCAAATCCAACGCGGACCCTTAAGAAGGCGGTCTTACTTTTCCGCGCGTTTTGCCGTCTTGGCCGCGCCTTTCTTCCCGCCAGCGGACTCTCCTTCGCGAACGCGCCGGACGACCGTCTGAATCAACCGGTAGACACGCTCCTCTTTGTTGCCTTCCTTCTGATAAAAGCGAAACTCAGGCTCGCCCTTGGGGCCTTTGCCCGTGCGCACCGGAATCTGGCCGCACAAATCATTTTCGATAAACGCGGTTTCGTAACGCGTCTTCCTTGTGTTCCACGTGTAGACGCGCAGCGTGGTGAAGTCGCAAGACTGGCCTTCCTGGCCGCGCACACCGGCAACGAGATACTGTGAATGGTCGCCGGTGGGATCGCTGACGCGATTCAGCTCGAACCACGCCAGCGGCCGGATGTTGGCCGAAGAAGCCCCTTCGCGCACCGCGTCGGGAAGGTCGTATTCGATAAAACGTGCAATCACCCAGCCGGCAATCGGGATTGTCTGGTCGCCGGGCTGCGTCGCCGTCGTTTGCTCCGCTGTCCGCGCCGCGGCTTCGCCTGGCGGGCGCGTGGCCAGCCCGCGAACCAGATACCAATCCTCTCTCTTCGTTTCCTGCGGCTCGTTCGAACCCTCTTTTTCGTCGGTCACCTGCACCCAGTCCGCTACACTTCGCCCCACGATTTCCACGGGCACGCCGCGCCCAAATTGGTACAGCCGTGGTTCCGTGCGGCCCGGTTCCACGCGCAGGTTCGTGGCAACTTTTGTGCGCCCGCGCGCCTGCACCGGCATGCTGCGCACTTGCGTAAGCAGCGTCGCGCTGCGCTGCCACAGCGGAGGCTCCATCAGGAGCCGTCCGTCGACCCACCCTACCGAGCCGGCGGTGGTCCGCACTTTCACGTTTTCATTGCGCCGCGCCATGACGTCCACGCGGTCGCCGTAGTGCAGCAATCCGATGGGTTCACGAACCTGCGCCACGCTGCTCCATAGCGTCACGCTGCGCTCGCTGATGTACGCCTCGCCCAGCACTTCGCGCTTGGGACGAAAAATCCATGCGACGACCACCACGAGCAGAAGCAGGGGCACAGCAATCAGCAGCCTGCGCTTCATGAACTCCTTCCAAACGCCACCATGATCACTCTTTGTTGTTCGTCAAAGATTGTACCTGAATCTCTGCCGCCGACCGGCGCTCCCGGTGGCATTTTTGCTTTTCTGCTAAAATGCCGCGGCGGCTGCAGCATTTTTCCGGTTGCCTCTCGGAGGATTTTCTTGAAATTTCTCGGTTCCCTTCAACCGCTCGGCCTTTTGCTCCTGCGCTCGGCCTTGGGGATTATCTTCTTCTCCCACGGCTATCCCAAGCTCGTGCATCCTGCGAGTATGCAGGGTTTCTACATACAGCACGGCCTGCCAGGTTACTTCGTTTACGTATCTGGAGTGCTCGAAGTTTTCGGGGGTGGCTTGCTGATTCTGGGCCTTTTCGCGCGCCCGGCGGCGCTGCTTCTAGCCATTGAAATGGTCGTGATGCTCTGGAAGGTGTATGCCGGCGTCAGCTATCTGGCCCTGCGCGAGTACGAATTTTCGCTGGTTCTCGCCGTGGCATGTTTTGCGCTCGCCACGGTCGGAGCGGGCCTGATTTCCATCGATGAGTTGCTATTGGGAGGTGGAGGATCCAGATCCCAAGCACCCCGGCCCTTCAAGAAAAAATGAGCGCCTGCCCAGTGGACCTTTCGATTGGGCTATAGCGTTTAGGAAGTTACGGTCGCCGAACTTGTGGCCACACCAGTAGGGCCAAGAGGCAGCGCAATCCACAGAACGATGTAAACCAAAAACCCCGTCCCGCCAAGAAAAATAGCCAGCAACCAAAGCACCCGGACAATCGTGGCATCGAGGTCGAAATAGTCGGCCAAGCCTGCGCAAACTCCGCCAAGCTTCTTGTCCGTGCTGGAGCGAACTAGCCTTTTCCTGGGCCCTGTCGCAGACGTCGACGCTGGCGCACCAGTAGCAGACTGCCTGGCCCCGCAGTTGTAGCAAAAATTCGATCCCTCAATGATTTCTTTCTGGCAATTTTGACAAGTCATGGAATCACCCCCACAGAGCAAATCCCCATCGCTTCCCTAGAGGTAGATACGGGAAAAACATCCAAAAAGTTGCATCGCAGCCGCAGCCGGTGGCATGGTCTAGTACTCCAGCAATTGCTTAACCGCCGCCGTAAGATGGCTCGTCTGCGGCAAAATCACGTCCTCCAGCTTCGGCTGATACGCGCAAAACGTATCCATCGCCGCTACGCGCTTCACCGGAGCGTCCAGCTCATCGAAAAGTTCTTCTCCAATGCGTGCCGCGATCTCCGCGCCGTACCCCCAGCTCAGCATATCCTCATACGCCACGATGACACGGTGCGTCTTTCGCACCGTCGCGGCAATTGCTTCCCAATCATAAGGAGATAGCGAACGAAGATCGATAATCTCAACCGACACGCCTTCGCGCTCCAGTTGCGCCGCCGCCACTTCCGCCCGGTGCACCAGCGCCCCATACGTGATGATGCTGACCTGCGTCCCTTCCTTAACCATCCGGGCCTTGCCAAACGGCACCGTGTAGTCCGGGCCAGGGTATTCCGAGCGATTGTAAGGCTGGCGATACAAGTGTTTGTGCTCGAGAAACATCACCGGGTCATCGCAACGAATCGCGGTACGCAACAGCCCTGCAACATCCAGCGCCGTTGATGGCATCACCACCCGCAGCCCCGGGCAATGCGTGAAGATCGATTCCCCGCTTTGGCTGTGATACACCCCTCCGCCCGTAAGATAACCGCCGATAGCCACGCGAATCACTGCCGGCGCCTTGAACGCCCCATTCGAGCGCCAGCGTATGACACAAAGTTCGTCGCGAATCTGCATCATCGCCGGCCAGATGTAATCGAAGAATTGAATTTCCGCCACCGGCTTTAGACCGCGCGTGGCCATGCCGATCGCCCGTCCGACGATGCTCGCTTCCGCCAGCGGCGAATTGAACACCCGGTCCGGGCCGTATTTCCGCTGCAATCCCGCGGTCGCCTTAAAAACGCCGCCCTTCCCTTTCACTTGCTCCAAGTTATCGTGGCGGCTGGCGTCGGCCACGTCCTCGCCGAAAATCGTAATGCGCTCGTCGCGCGACATCTCATCCGAAAGCGTCGCGGCCACCATTTCGACCATGGTCTTCGGGGCGCCGTGGAATCGCGCTTGCGCCTCAAAAGCAGCCGAAGTAGGATCCACATCCGGCGAATACACATTCATTCGAATGGATTCGATGGACGGCTCTTCCGCTGCCAGCGCCGCGTCCGCAGCGTCCCTTACCTCGCTGTCGACTTGCGCCTCGAGTTCTTCGATCTCTTTCTGGTCGAGCACGCCCTCGCGCACCAGAAACAGCGAAAACTTTGACAGCGGATCACGATGCGCCTCCGCCTCGCGCTCCGCCGCGGTCTTATAGAGTTTTTCATCGTCGGAGAGCGAGTGTGAGTAGGGCCGCGTTACATGCGCGTGCACCAGAGCCGGGCCGCGCCGCTCGCGGCAATACTGCACCGCTTCCTTGCAAATCGCGTAACTCTCCAACGGATCGGTGCCGTCGCACTCCGCCACGTGCAGCCCAGGGTAGCTCCGCGTTAGACGCGAAATGCTTCCTCCCGCGGTCTGTACCTCGACGGGAACGGAAATGGCGTAACCATTGTCCTCAATCAGATAAAGCAATGGCAGCTTCTTCGTGCAAGCCGTGTTCAGCGATTCCCAGAATTCCCCCTCGCTTGTCGCGCCATCCCCGGATGACACGTAAACAATCTCGTCGCGCTCGTGGTTGACGTATTTTCCCAGCGGAGCCTTCTTCGCCTGTTCCAGTGCCTTTGGCCTCGCATCGTAGTACAACGTAGCTTCCGCCGCGCCGGCGGCTTGCACAAACTGCGTTCCAGTGCACGACGATTTGCTCACAATGTTCCACTTCGGATGTCCCCAGTGCGAAGGCATCTGCCTCCCGCCGGAGCTTGGATCATCTTTCGCGCCGACCGCTTGCAACAAGGTCTCCACCGGCGTGACGCCCAGCATCAAACAAAGTGCGCGGTCGCGGTAGTAGGGATAAATCCAATCTACGCCTGGACGAAGAAGCAACCCCATCGCCGTCGTAACCGCTTCATGTCCGGCGCTGGAAATCTGAAAGTAAATTTTGTTTTGGCGCTTGAGCTGAATTTCCCGGTCATCGAGCCGCCGCGAGAGGTACATTGTGCGGTAGATTCGCGTCAGCGTTTCGCGGTCGAGTCCGTGCATCTTGGGGGCGTCAATCTTGGCAACCTTGACGCGCGTTTGTGACGCCATTCGTTCTGCCCTCACCTTGGGATGGAACTTCCTGCCTCTGCGGAATCTAATTATACCGGAAATCCCACGCCGGCCGCGCAGTTTGACCCGCCAGCATGCGCCTTACGCTACCGCGAATCATTGTGAATCAGGGTGTAGGCGCGATTCGGTGAGCTTTCATCGCACGGACAGGCCGGACTGCTCCAGTATAACCGGGCCAATTTGGCTTGCCTGTTCAGGAAAGAAGGCCATCAACGCGCCCGTTTGGATCCCAGCTCCTGGTCCGTGAACTGCTCATCCGCCTGTTCGAATTCCGCATCGCCCTTGCGGATGATCTTCGGCGAAGCGCTCTTGAACGGCTCTTCCGAGGGAATCCGATCCATCCACCGTTGCTCTGAAAGTTTTTCGTGCGAGGAAAAATAAAGTCGTACGATCAGTGTCAGGTTTGCAGCCGGAGCCGCTGTCTTCTCCGTCTTCGCGCCGGCCGTCGCTGCCTTTTCGATTTGCCCCGCTGAACTCTTAGCCTTCCCTTTGGACTTGCCCTTTTCGGATTGCGCGGCCTTCTCAGCCGTTTCAGTTTTTTCAGCCTTTCCGGCCTTTTCCGGTTCAGCCGAGGATTCGGCGCCCGAATCCTCCTCGCGCTCCAGTTTGTACAGCAGCTTCTTGTCTAAACGGGCGGTCTGCTTCCAGATATCCAGCTTGTGGCACGCCTCTTGGGCCTTCTCTTCGTCCGTGCCAAATTCGAACTGCAGGTAAGTGTGCGACATAAAAATAGTCTGCGGCCTGCCCAAATCCATGTCAAGGAACCCCTAACCCGCATTTCTCCCGACCCTTAATCGCGACCGCGCACTCTCCTCGTAGGGCCCCCTTCTGAGGCGGCCCGCTAGGTCGAGCCTGTTCCCAACTAAGCCTTGCTTCAACTTTTTCAGAATCTGTCCCTTGACAGGATAGCTGCCGTCAGCGTACCATACTCAATAGGTAAATGTGTTCCTGGCGCATGACAGCTCTCGGGCCAGGATGATCGTCATACTGAGCGAAGTGGAGCATCTCATCTGCTCCGTATCTCGATTGTCGAATCAGGATTAATTCTTTTATAATCAACACCTGCAAAAAATGCCATGTTCTACCGCTCCGGCTATACCGTAAGCTATTTAGAATCAACACTTGCGAAAATTCCGCAAGGTGCTGCATCTAAAAGACTTACAAGATCGTTAAACACCTTAGAATCAACACTTATGAAAAAACGGGGGGAGGGGGGCCGCCGACACGTACACGCCTGCTCGCAACCCTCAGACACCTCACCAGGCCACATGTGTGGCTGCCAGAACTCAAATCGAGCTCTCCACTCCGCACCATGCTTTCGCTATACTCTCATCAGGTGGAAGGTAATGTCTCGGCGTCGCAACCAAAGAGCAGCTTTTGTCTCTGCCTGCATCTGCAT
>Ga0210384_10000363_pt1 | contig 69959 bp, 49 predicted proteins | sample IncBWH2MmetaG_FD_160574 | JGI IMG/M metagenome (GOLD analysis project Ga0210384, IMG submission 160574) | Forest soil microbial communities from Barre Woods Harvard Forest LTER site, Petersham, Massachusetts, United States - Inc-BW-H-2-M | ecosystem: Environmental > Terrestrial > Soil >... | reverse complement strand
ATTCGATCCGCGTGTCACCGCCGCTGCTTATCGATCAGGAACAGGCGGACTTTGCGATTCAGACTCTTGAGAATTGCTTCCGGGAAGCAGAGAAAACAATCTAATCGGAAAAGGGAGATTGGAAAAACAGGAAATAGGAACCCAAATTCGAATCCCGTGGCTGCTGAAGAAGAAAGAAGGCAGCCGCGGGGTTTTTGTTTATACTGCGCGTAAGGCGGGGCCGGGACGTTGAAACCATGCCGATGTTTTCAAAACTAATGTTTCAGGCGGTCCGTTGGGCGGCGCGGCGAGGCCTGCGCGAAGAAGGAAGTTCTTCCAGCGAAGCAAGAAAACTGGAGGCGCGGCGCACCGGCGTGCGGGGAGAGACTTACGCCTACTGGTACTTGCGGCAAAATGGATACGTGTTCGTCGCGCGGAATTATACGCCACGTGGCCTCAAGGGTGAATTGGACCTTGTCGGCTACGACGGCAAGACCCTGGCCTTCGTCGAGGTTCGAACGCGCACGGTGAGAAAGGACTCACCCGCTTTGCCGGAGCTCAGCGTCACCCGTGAAAAGCAGCACGTTGTGGTTCGTACCGCGCAGCGTTTCCTCTCGGAATGCCGCGTGGGAGAATGCCCCTGCCGGTTCGACGTTGTGGCCATCGATAACCGGCCCGGACAGCCGCCGGTCGTGCGGTTGCACAAGGATGCCTTCAGTCCACAAATGTAGCAGGTTCTGGGAGAACTTCTTCACCGCGACGGAAGACGCGGTACAATTCTTAGCGATTGCAAGTCTCCCTGTGGGAGACTTGCAGCACATTCCAGGAGGAATGCATTGCCGGAGTTGCGGAAAGATCCGATCACAGGCCGTTGGGTGATCATTTCAACGGAACGCGGAAAGCGGCCGAACGATTTTCTGCGCGAGAGCGTTGTCGCCGCCGAACCGAAGAACTGCCCCTTCTGCGTGGGAAGCGAATCGAAAACACCACCAGAGATTCTGGTGTACGGCCGCAATGGCGGCGGGGCCAACACGCCCGGCTGGAACATCCGCGTGGTGCCCAACAAATTTCCGGCGCTGGGCATCGAAGGTGATCTGGATCGCGAGGGCGAAGGTCTCTTCGACAAAATGAACGGCGTCGGGGCGCATGAAGTGATCATCGAATCGCCGGATCACGCAGCCACACTGGCGACGTTGCCGGAGCGCGCCGTGGAAGACGTGCTCTGGGGCTACCGCGACCGCATGCTGGATCTTAAGAACGACAAACGCTTCCGTTACGTGTTGATCTTCAAGAATCACGGCGAAGCGGCGGGAGCGACGGTCGAGCATCCGCACTCGCAACTAATTGCCTTGCCCATTGTGCCGCGCCGCGTGCGCGAAGAAGTGGACAACTGCTGGCACTACTACGACGAAAAAGAGCGCTGTATTTTCTGTGACATTATCCGCCAGGAACGCGACACCGGCGAACGCGTCATCGGCGAAAACGAGCACTTCATCACGCTGGCCCCTTACGCGCCGCGGTTTCCATTCGAAATGTGGCTGTTGCCGAAGGCCCACGGATCTTCTTACGAGAATAATCAAAGCTCCATGTATGCGAGCCTGGCGCGCATGCTGAAGGATACGCTGATGCGGCTCGATGAAGTGCTGGACCGCCCTGCGTACAACTTCATGATTCACACCTCGCCGATCGGGGAAGAGATAAACGATCACTACCACTGGCATATTGAGATTATTCCCAAGCTGACAAAGGTGGCAGGTTTCGAATGGGGCACAGGTTTTTACATCAATCCCACGCCGCCGGAAGAGTCGGCGCGATTCCTGCGCGAAGCAAAAATTTCCCCGCCGGCGCCCGCTCCCAAAAAATAGAAAATCAGAGATGCAATGGTCCGTGGGGTTGCCCGGATTGTTTTGGAGGATTTGCTATACTTAGAGATTCGGCGCGGTACCCAAGTGGCCCAAGGGAGAGGTCTGCAAAACCTCCATTCGTGGGTTCGAATCCCACCCGCGCCTCCAATCCTTTCAAGTACTTAGTTCGGTTTGCTCTGTGCCTGGTTTGCACACTCATTGCACAGTACTTGGTGCTCGGTCAATAATGAACAAGCATCTGAGTTCTTTCATGTTTGGCTTAATTCTCCTGACTTTCATCTGTTGTCTGCCAGCAGACAGTAACGCAGAGGTTGCCTGCGCTAAGTTCGCGGAGAGTGGTGTGCTGGCAGAGGTTTCAATCATAAATGGAGACCTGCACCTGGAGCTTGTTAACGAAGGAAGATCTCAATCCGCTCCAGCGCAGAAGGTCAGCCCTGAAGCTTCGAATTGCGAGTTGTTTTTTTCCGCTGACCGTCAGTGGCTCGCAATCGGAATCGAACGCACAGTGAGAAATAGCTGGAGCGTGCGTGTACACGTGTGGGACGTCCGCAAGGATGAGTGGCACAGCCAGTTTGATATTGATCCCAAGCCCGGGTTGACGAGCTACGTTTCACTGGCAGGTTTTTCCCAGAAGGAAAACAAACTCATCATCACTGGAAGGCAAGACGACGCCCAAGATGCTCCGCTCACTTCCCTGTTGGTGACCATGGAAGGGAAAACGCTAGATGGACCGGGCTATCCCCACGAATCACCGGCTGGGGTGGATGCAGAAAGAAACCGGGCATGGAGTTCCAAGGGAACAAGCAAATGCCTCATGTCCTCCACCTCCTTGATCGGAAATCTCGTCAAAGGCTTGGAGGTGAACCGGCCTGCAATCCGAGGGAACTGTATTGGGCCATCCCCAGTTGGGTTCCCCGGGGAAAACACGGTTGTTGGAGTTGCTTCAGATGGGGAGGGTAGAACGTGGGTGTGGAGCGTATCGACGGATACGAACAAGAGCAACAAGATCTCGCTTGCTGCTCCGTCCAAGAATCTCCCAGACAAATGGGTGCAGGCGATTGTCCAACCCTCTCTCTCAATCTCGCCAGATGGACAGGTGTTTGCAGTCCAACGCACAAGTACGCATTGGAGCCACTTCGACAGCCCTAGGGCCACCCTGAACGAGCTAATTGTGGTCGGGGTTGAGCCACTGCGATTCCTACAGGTAGTAAGGCCCAAATCGTGCTCGTCAGTGAGCGCTCTTGCTGTTAATCATCACGTTGGCAAAGTGGAAGTGGTGGGCCGCTGGTGTGGTGAATGGAAAACTGACATGGTGGCTATGCCGGCGGGCGGAACAGACATAAACCACTAGAACAAGTTTGGGTGCTGCACACGCCGGTTTTGCGTGTGCGGGAAAACCGGGGACAGACGGGACGCTCCCGCTTTCAGGGGAAACGTCCATTGCCAATCAATGTTATTTTTCGAAGGCCGGGCAGTTTAGATGATGGCGTCGGCTCCTTCGACTGATTCGCGCCGTTCTTTCGAGTTCCAAGCAGTAGCCGCCGCGCCAGTCCACGGGGACAGCATTTCTGAAACCACACGAGAAACTGGTGAATACCGTAAACACCGTTGGCCATAGATCGATCTTCTTGCCAGAGCATTGTTGCAACCATCGTCGAACACCTCTTGCACAATCCTTTGCACAATCGCACCCAAATAAGCCCAAACATCCCAAAGAAGACCAGCTAGGACATTCCTAACCTGCTCAAAAGAAATAGGCCGGCGCAGGACGAACGCCCTGCAAAACCTCCATTCGTGGGTTCGAATCCCACCCGCGCCTCCAAACTCCACGTTGTTTCGATAGAATGGGAAGCTGAATCCTCCAATCGTTTCAAATTGAAACTCTTTTAAGAATTAGTTCCAGTTCGGGTATTGGTCTGGCTCCGTAACTCAATTCCTGGCTGTGAACTCGAATCCTTTCAATCCGTAGAAGAATAATCGGCGGTCCAGGTGGTCACTTGCGTGCCCCAGCACTTCGGGGGATTCGTGTGCGCTGCCTTCCGGGAAGAGACAAAGGATTACTTGCCGCATGGGCGCTCCTGGCTGAAGTGATGCGGAGCCTGGGAGCAACCGTGTTTCTCCTGATGCTGTCATTGCCGCTTGATGCGCAACGCTCTTCAGCGCCTGAATATCAGACAAAAGCAAGTTTTCTATCGAAGTTTCCTATGTTCGTGGAATGGCCGGAGGGCGCCTTGCCATCAGGGTCTGCGCCATTTTTGTTGTGTGTTTTTGGCGATTTTCCCTTTGGCACTTCGCTAGCCGAGTCGACCCGCGGCACCACGGCTCATGCGAAGCGCGTGGAAATTCGCTGGGTTCGCAAAGAACAGGACTTGCATACCTGCCACATCCTGTTCGTGAGCCGATCAGAGCAGAAGAGATACAGCCGGGTGTTGGACGCGGTGAGGGGGCAGAGCGTGCTGACGGTCGGGGAAACCGCGGAGTTCCTCGATGCCGGCGGAATCGTGAGTTTCGCGATGCAGCGGGAAACGCTGCAATTTGAAGTGAATCTCGTGGAAGCCAACAAAGCACACTTGCGGATTAGTTCGCAGTTGCTCGCGCTGGCGCGACGCGTGGTGTCCAAGTCGGAGGTTGCGAAGAGCTAGCATGCCGATCTTTGCCACCCGCGAATTCTCACTGCGCCAGCGGTTGCTGCTGCTGACCATGGGTGGAGTTGAGGCTACTCGAAAGATCCGGGACGAGGCTCACGAACGGGACGCGGCCGCGGGAAGGGAAGACCATGTCTCACACTGACAGAGACTCATCCAACACCACGTTTGACTATGGGGAACTTCTTGCGCGCGTTGAGAACGACCGCGAGCTGTTGCGCGACCTTCTCTTGATCTTCAAGGAGGAGTTTCCTCGCAACCTGCTTGTCCTGCGTGAAGCGGTGGACACCAAGGACGGAAATCGCATCGCTGCAGCCGCTCATACTTTGAAAGGCATGCTTCTGAATCTCGCCGCCAGCCAAGCCGCGGCCACCGCGGGACAACTGGAACAGTTGGGCCGTCAGAGAGAAGCATCCGGGTACGCGGAGGGCTTTTCGGCCTTGGAAAGTGATGCCAGGAAACTCCTGCCGCAATTGGATGCCTGCATGGCTGAGGTTAGCAAATGAGAATTCTGATTGCCGACGACGAAGCTATGTCGCGGGGCTTGCTCCAAAAAACGCTAGAGCGTGCGGGCTACGAGGTGCTGGCCGTTGAGAATGGCCGCCAGGCCGCGGACCAACTCTGCGTGGCGAACGGACCGAAGCTGGCCTTGCTCGACTGGGTGATGCCGGAGTTGGACGGGCCGGGCGTTTGCAAAGAAGTCCGCAAGAGGAAGGAACAATCCTACGTTTACATGGTGCTTCTTACTTCGAAAGAAGCAAAAGAAGATGTCGTCGCCGGTTTAGGTTCTGGCGCCGATGACTACCTGACCAAGCCTTTCGATCCAGAGGAACTCAAAGCGCGCCTGCGCACCGGATTGCGCATCCTCGATCTCGAAAACCGGCTGGTGGAAGCGCGTGAGGAGATGCGATTCAAGGCTATGCATGACGCGCTGACCTCTCTTTGGAACCGGGGCATGATTCTGGAGTTGCTGGGACGCGAGCTCTCCCGATCGCGCCGAGAGCATGTCTCGACAGCCATCTTGCTTTGCGATTTGGACCATTTCAAAGACGTAAATGATACCTTCGGCCATCTCGCCGGTGACGAGGTTCTTCGGGAAACCGCGAGGCGTTTGCTCTCCTCGGTGCGCTCCTACGATTTCGTGGGGCGCTATGGTGGCGAGGAATTTTTGGTAGTACTGAATAATTGCGACCCAGCCTTTGGATTTGTACGCGCCGAACAGATCCGGAAAACCATTGCGCAATGCCCGGTACAAACCTCCAACGGTGTGGTTCCGGTCAGTATGAGCCTGGGGGTGCTCCTCAGCCACGAATGGGGGATGCGGTCCGTCGAAGAGCTTCTTCAAGAAGCAGACCTCGCGCTCTACGCAGCGAAAGCCGCGGGACGCAACTGCGTCAAGGTCGCAAGCCCAAATACCATCAGTAGGATGCCGGACTTGCAAGTTGACGAGCCTGCCCGGCATAGTTGATTGGGGGTTGTCCGAATCTGAGCCGGATATCCTTCATCTTTCCCGAAATTAGATACCCTTCGTTTTCGGTTTTGCCTGCCCCATCAGTTGCCGCATCGCTGCTGACGATCCGGGCGCGCGCTTTTCGCGCCAGACTTCCAGCCTTTTGCAGGTTTCCTCAATGTTCTGGAAGAGGTGAGGATTCTTGAAAGCAGATCGCCACGTGGGAACGATGGACCGCATACGGTCCCAAACTACCCAGATTTCGCCGTTGCTGTCGAAGAACAGCTCGTCATTGATCAGCCCGCGGTTCACGATCCCCGCCACCATGTCCCAGTAACTGATGACCATGCGGATGAACGTGTTTTCCTCGCTGCCCTGCGGGTACCGCTGCATCATCTCCTCCGGTGACTCCGGGTGAAAATGCTCGGTGAACCAGGCGCGTGCCTGACGCAGGCGCGGCTCGCGCCGCATGTCGTACAGCCGCAGCATCAGGTTCACTTCGTCGTAGCTAATCTGGGCCATCGTGAATCTCCTTGGCTAACTCGCGCTGCCTGCCTGCGCGGCCTCTTCCTGGGAATGAAAAGCGCCAGCCAGTTCGATGCGTTGCACGCTCGACAGGGGTATACCCTGCCGTTGAAACTCGACTTGGATGCGGCGGCGCAGCTCTCGCGCTACCTCGTCCTGGCGCGTCGGCGCGGTCCGCACTTGCAATCTTATCGTAGACGAGGCGCGATCGAAGTTTTGCACGCCAAGGATTCGTGGTCCATCCACTAAGGCTTGGGCCCAGGCAGAATCGCCGCGCAAGTCCGCCGCAGCCGACTCCAGCGCCAGCAAAGTTTTTTCAATTGGGCTTTCCGGCGCCAGCGAAACATCCACAAAAGTCTGCGACCAATCCCGGCTGAGGTTGCTGACCGTGCGGATTTCTCCGTTGGCGACGGTCACCAACGCCCCACGCGCATCGCGGATGACAGTGCGGCGAAGCGTGAGATGCTCGACGCGGCCGATGTATTCTCCGAACTGAATAGTGTCCCCAACGACGTACTGATCCTCCAGCACGATATAGAAGCCGCTGATCACGTCGCGGACCAACGACTGCGCGCCAAATCCGATCGCCAGACTGCCTAGTCCCGCCAGTGTTACCGCCGGCAAAATGTTAATGTGAAATTCGTTCAGCGAAGTCAGCAGCGCCACGGCCCAGACAACTTTGCTCCCCGTGCTGTACAGAATGCCCGCCAGCGTGCGCGTCTGCTGCTCGCGGAGCTGGCCGGCCCGGTGTTGCGTTCCCGCGGGTTTGATCAGCAGATTTGTAACTGCGCGAAGCAGCCGGTTCAGGACTAGGGCAATAACCAGTATGCCCAAGAGATGAAGGGCGTTAGGGAGCGCTAACTCCACCCAATGATTGAAGGAACTGGACATGATTTCTCTAGGGGAGGGAGTATAACATTGGCAGGGGCTCGAGGAACCTTCGCCGGGCCGGCCATCGGGAATTACGCGGATCGGGGAGGGCCAATGAGAAAGTCCAGACGCAGTTTTGTGGTGGCGCTTTGCGCTGCGGGAGTGCCGCTGGGAGTGCTGGCACGGACGCTCCTGGCGCAGGCACCCAATCGCCCCCAGCAGCCCAACGCGACGACGCGAGAAAAGGATGACAATCCCAATAATCCCAAGATCGATACCAAAGCAATTCTCGAAGCCAATGAGAAGGACATCAAGAAGAATGTTGAACGGCTTTTTCAATTGGCCAGCGAACTCAAGACGGAGGTGGAGAAAACGGATTCAGCCCTGGTGCTTTCTCTGCCACTTCTGAAAAAAACAGAGGAGATCGAAAAACTGGCGAAGGAAATTCGCACGCGCGCAAAGGGCTGAGTGGAACCCTCATTCTTCTCGCGCGGAAAGCACGCTAGCGCAAGCCCACCATACCGGATAGAATATTAGAGTTCGTGCAGTTTTCGAATGAGTTTGGACCCGTAGCGTAGCGGATAGCGCGACAGCCTCCGGAGCTGTAGGTCGTGAGTTCGAATCTCACCGGGTCCACCATATTTCCCGATAGTATCCACTGCGAAAAAGTTGTGGTCGATACTCGATTCTCCCTGCACCTGATAGCGTAGTTGTTTGCCATGCCGAGTCGGCTTAGACTACGGCCAGTTCGCGGGGTCGCTCTTGCCCTCTTCTCGCAAGTTTGCATGGTTCGCCCTTGTCGTCGCGGGCGTGTTGACTGCACTTCTCCTCTTCGTCGTTGAAGGAAGCTCTGCGCCGGCCGGAAGTCTCCTCCTCTCCGATCTCTTACAGACGGCCATCGCCCTCTGGGCCGCTTACTGTTCTTTTCGCGTTGCCAGGCGTTCCTCGGGATACTTGCGCCAGCTCTGGATGCTGTTTGCCGCCGCGTTGCTGTTGGTCAGCGCTGCACAAGCGCTGGAGACCTACTATCAGAGTCTGGTTCACGCATCCTCGTTGACTCCCTGGCCGTCCGATATCCTTTTCATTCTGTGGGTAACTCCTGCCCTCATGATGTTCCTCCCGCGTGCCGAAGAAGGCTCAACTGCGGTCGATTGGCAGCAAGTGTTGGATTTTGCCCAGATCGGAGTCGTAGCCCTCACCGCTTACCTTTATTTCTTTTACGTACCATCCCGCTGGGAAGCCGAAGGCTCGCAGATGGTTGTCAAGATGATACGGGTGCAGGTGCTGCGTGACTTGGCGTTTGTCGCGGGTTTCGCTGTTCGGGCGTTTACCGTTTATCCCCGGTCGCTGCGATCCTTCTTCGGAAGAATGTCCATCTTCTTTCTGTTGGGTGCCGCTTCCGGACTCTTCTTCTTGTTCGCATCGCCGGCCTCTGGGCCCAGCGCGACCTGGGTCGACGTCATTTGGTGCTTGCCCTCCTTGTTCGCCGCCGCGTTTGCTGCCACATGGAATTCTGATAGTGAGCCCATCCCCCGGGAGGAGCGCTCCGCGTTTCGCGTCATTGTCCTCTCTCAGGTGTTGCCGATTGCCATTCCGCTGCTGGTCCTCTTCATGGGCCGCCGCATCGCCGTCGAACAGATCACCATTGCCTGGGTGGCCATTAGCGCCTCATTCGTCCTCTCCGCGACGCGTCTCGTCGTGACCAGCGAAAAGCAACGCCGGATTGCGGACGAGCTTCGCCGCACGGAACAAGCCTTGCGCCGCTCGGAACAAATGTTTTTCATCGCCTTTCGCTCCAGCCCGGACGCTGTCGGAATCACGTCCATCCCCGAAGGCAAATTTCTGGAAGTCAACGACAGCTTTACGCGCCTTACCGGCTATACCCGCGAAGAGACTCTTGGAAGAACGCCAATGACGATGAACCTTTGGCGAGATCCCTCCCAGCGCGCCAAAGTCATGGCCAAGATTCAGGAACGCTCGGAAGTCCGGGAAGAAGAATTTCTGTGCGTGACAAAGTCGGGAGAAACGCGCGTTTGCCAATTTTCCGGTGCGCTCATCGATCTGGATGGGCAGCTCTGTGCGCTGGTCATCGTCCGCGATATCACCGCTCGCAAGAAGGCCGATGAGGCTCTCCGCGCTAGTGAGGAACGCTTCCGGAATCTCGTGCAAGACTTGCACGTCGGCGTGGTTTTGCTGGGAGCTGATGCGGAAACGAAGTTCGCAAACAGCGCGGCCTTGAAAATGTTCGGTTTAAGTGAAGAACAGGCTCGCGGGAAGAGCACTTCGAGTTTCGGCCTGACGGCCATCCGCGAAGATGGAACGGAAATCCCTTTTGCCCAGCGTACCGGGCCACGCGCGATTGCTACCCGACAGGCGATTCGAAATGATGTTGTTGGATGGCGCCGTCCGGAGTCCAACGAGGTCTTCTGGACACTGGTGGATGCCGTGCCCCACTTCACGCCGGAAGGCGAGGTGTCGAGTGCGATTCTGTCCATATCAAACGTCACCGAATGGAAGCAAGCCGAGCAAGCGCTCCGTGCCAGCGAAGCCCGCTTCCGCACTCTCGTCCAGGACTTCCACGTCGGCGTGGTGCTGCTGGGGCCCGACGCCACACTGCAGTTTGCAAACCAGGCGGCGCAACAACTGTTTGGCATTGCCGCCGTGGAGGCGAAAGGAAGAAACTCTTCGCAACTCGAGTTGATTTCCCTGCGCGAAGACGGAACTGAAATCCCCTTTTCGATGCGCCCCGGCGTTCGCGCGATTGCCACGCGCCAGCCGGTTCTAAACGAAGTAACTGGTTGGCGGCGCCTGGGCTACAGCGAAGTCCTCTGGACTTTGGGAAATGCCGTCCCTCAATTTGCGTCGGATGGTTCCGTCTCCGCTGTGATCTACACGTTTACGAACATTACAGAGCGCAAACAGGCTGAAGAGGCGTTGCACCAACTTTCGACGCGTCTGCTTCAGCTTCAGGACGAAGAGCGCCGGCGGCTCGGCCGCGAGCTCCACGACAGCCTGGCGCAGAGCGTCCTTGCCGTGAATCTGAACCTCGCGCAAGCTGCGCAGTCTTCCCCTTCCCTGAGCGAACGCGGCAGGCATGCGCTTGCCGAGGCCCGGCGCCTGCTCCAGGAGATGTCGCGTGAGATTCGCACTCTTTCCTATCTCTTGCACCCGCCGCTTCTGGACGAGCTCGGCCTGGTTTCCGCCATCAAAGAGTACGCCGAAGGCTTCAGCGAGCGCAGCGGCGTCAAAATGGAGTTGCACCTGCAGACCGGCTTTGGCCGCCTTCCGCAGGAGGCCGAGACTGCTCTCTTTCGCATCGTTCAAGAAAGTTTGACAAACATTCAGCGCCACTCCGGCAGCCAGACGGCCACGATTCGCTTGCGGGGCGATTCCACTTGCGTCAACCTCGACGTGAGCGACCGCGGTTGCGGCATGGCCAGGAACGCCATGGAGCGCGGCAACGGCTCCGGCAGCCGTCTCGGTGTTGGTATTCTTGGCATGCGCGAACGCATGACGCAGCTCGGCGGCCAACTCGAAATTGATTCCAGTCCCTCGGGAACGACGGTAAGGGTTTTCATACCCTTGAGGGCTGAGGTTTCCAATGCCGGTACGCATTCTCGTAGCTGATGATCACCACGTGGTTCGCACCGGACTCCGCGCCCTTCTCGAGTCCAAGACCGGATGGCAAGTGTGCGCCGAGGCCGCTAATGGCCGTGAAGCCGTTGAGAAAGCCCGCGAGCTCAAGCCGGACGTCGCTGTTCTCGACATTGGCATGCCGCTGCTGAATGGCGTGGAAGCCACCCGCCAAATCCGCAAACTCTCTCCGAAGACAGAAATCCTCATATTGACCATGCATGATTCCGATCTGCTGGTTCAGGAAGTTCTCGAGGCCGGAGCCCTTGGCTATATCTTAAAGGACGACGCCGATCGCAATTTGATTGCCGCCGTCGACGCGCTTCGCCGCCACAAACCATTTCTCTCTTCGCGCGTATCCAAGGCCGCACTGTCGGCTGGCGGCGCCCAGGATAGTGACCGCTCCTCTCGCAACCGCTTAACTCCCAGGCAGCGAGAAATCCTCCAGCTTCTTGCCGAAGGCAAAAGCAACAAGGAAGTCGCTACCGCCCTGGGCATCAGCGTAAAAACCGCCGAGACTCATCGCGCCAACATCATGCTCAAGCTCAATTTTCATTCCATCACCGAATTGGTCCGCTACGCCGTTCGCAACAAGATCATCGAAAGCTAAAACCCCGTCCGCACGGCCTACAGGGAATTCCCTAGGGAATCGCCCGAATTTCAAACCCGTCCTCAATATTGCAGACTCATGAATGACGTGTGAATGGTCAGCGCTCGATGGAGTGTTCTATGCAGCCCACTAATCGCCGGATTCGCGTTTTGGTCGCCGATGACTCGCCGACCGCCTTGCGCTCCGTTTGCAAGTATCTCGAATATTCCGGGGAGTTTGAAATTGTCGGCACGGCGCGCGACGGCCAGCATGCTTTGGATCAAGCCAGCCGCTTTCGGCCTGATCTGGTACTGACGGACCTGAGCATGCCACAAATGAATGGGTTCGAGGCTGCCGTAGAGTTGCGGCGGTCTTATCCCAAGATGCATGTGCTCATCTATTCGGAGTTGAGCGGCCTGTCGCTTCGCGAGGAATGCCTGCGAAGCGGCGCCGATGGCTTCGTGGAAAAAAGTCAAATGCCGGAGAAATTGATCGAGGAGGTTCGAAAACTTTTCCCGCAGAATTCGTAAGGAAAAGCAAGACGAAGTCATGCAGTCCTCTTTTTACAGAATCCTGGTCATGGAGAATGATTCCTCCTTTGCCCAAAACATCTGCGACTTGTTGGAGGGCAACGCGAATGTTTCGTTCCAGATCGTGCTCGCCAAAGCCGTTCCGGGCGCCGTTCCCGCTTCTGTCTATGACAGTGTTGACGCTCTGATTATCGACGTCCAATCTCTCAACGGAAGCGGACTCGCTCGCCTCGGCGAGCTTCGGTCCCAATTCACTTCTTTGCCCATTCTTGCAGTGATCCCGGCGGGAGAAGACCGCCTCGGGCCGCAGGTTCTGCAGGCCGGCGCCACTGAATTTCTGGTAAAGGAAACACTCAGCAGGGAATTGCTCCAGAAAGCTGTGAAGTATACCGTTGAGCGGATGCGCGCCGAAAACGCCGTTCGCCAAAGCGAGCAGCGCTTTCATGAGCTCTTCGAGAACGCCAAGGACATTCTCTTTACCCTCGACCTGGAGGGCAACGTCACGTCTCTCAACAAGTCCGCGGAAGAGGTCATGGGTTGGTCCCGCAGCGAAGCTCTCCAGCTCAATCTCAAAAGTCTCGTAGCGCCGGAACATCTCAACCTCTGCAGCCAGATGATGCAGCGCATCCTCAATGAAGAGCCCTTGCAGCATTTTGAAATCAGCCTGTTGCGCAAGGATGGCCACAAGGTTCTTCTGCAAGCAAGCGCTCGTCTTATTTATTCGAATGGAGAGAGACATGCCATACAAGGTATGGCGCGCGACGTTACCGAGCGCCGTCAATTGGAAACCATGGTCCAGCAATCCCAAAAATTGGAAGCGATTGGCCGCCTCTCTGGAGGCTTGGCCCACGATTTCAATAACTTGTTCTGCGTCATCAGCGGACACACCGAGCTTTTGACGGAACAGATGGAGCCTGCTCATCCTGCCCTCAAGAACCTGGCCCAGATCAAAAGAGCCGTGGATAGCGCCACTTCTTTGATACGGCAGCTTTTGGCTTTCAGCCGCAAACAGGTGTTCCATGCGCGAGTCTTGGATCTGAACGCCGTCGTCGTTGAAACCAGAAAGATGCTTGGCCGCCTGGTTGGCGAGCAAATTGAGTTCTTTACATCGCTTCATCCGGAATTGGGGAATGTACGTGTTGATCCCGTCCAACTCGAACAGGTCCTGGTAAATCTCGTTCTCAATGCCCGCGATGCCATGACCCAGGGCGGAAAACTGACCATTGCAACGAAGAATGTAGACCTGGAAGAGGGCGCCAGATCCGAGCGCGCCATTGTTCCCGCCGGTAAGTACGTCGTCCTGTCGGTTACTGATAACGGTTGCGGCATGGATGAGGAAGCCCAAAGCCGCATCTTCGAGCCGTTTTTTACCACCAAGGAACTTGGCAAAGGTTCAGGTTTGGGCCTTGCTACTGTCTATGGAATCGTGAAACAGAGCGGCGGATTTATCTGGGTTTATAGCGAACTCGGCCAGGGCACAACCATTCGGGTCTATCTTCCTCGCGTTGAAAGTTCTGCCGCGCCGCTCTCGCTGGGCGCTCCGCGAACGGAAGTCCGCCAGGGATCGGAAACTGTATTGCTCGTGGAGAATACAGAGTCCTTGCGAAATTTGGCCAAGGAACTTTTGAAATCCAGTGGTTACGCGGTGCTGGATGCTGAGAGCGGAAGGGAAGCTCTTCGGATTGCCAGTTCTTTCAGTGGCCCCATTCACCTGCTCCTGACCGATGTCATCATGCCGGGCATGGGAGGCAAGCAGCTTGCCGAACAGCTAACGAGTCTTCGCCCTGCAACTCGCGTCCTCTATATGTCCGGGTATTCGAATGATGGAATCGTTCAGTCTGGAATTCTGGAAAGCGGTGCACTGCTAGTGGAAAAGCCCTTCACCCGCGAGATTCTCCTCCGAAAGGTCCGGCAGGTGCTGGATGAGGTCCCGCAGATTTCCTAGGTACTGAAATCCCTATTGCCCGCCGATCAGTGCTTGGCCCGGTCCTTAATCTCCTTGGCCAGCTTCTCAATTTGCTGCGCCTGCTTGACTATGGTGACTGACATCGTGGATGTGCTGTCGGTCACTTTCATTTGTTCCCGAAGCACAAAAACCAACGCGTATAGTCTTTCAATGTCGTGCCTCAGCTCAACCTGGTTTTGTTTATCCACGGTCTTGGGATCGGGCCCTTTTATCTCGGGCCCATCCAGTCCCGGGGGATAATTCGGGTTTGGCGCATTGGGCGAAGGGCGGGGTTCGGGTGGTTTAGGCGTCGGGTGCGGCACTTGGGCGTACGAAAAGATCGCTAAGGTCGCGAGCGCTGCGAGGGCGATTGTGATTCTTGGTCGTGGACCTGACATGGACACCTCCCACATTCTGGGATACGGAATCTCCGCTGGCGCCAAGTTTATACCTACTTTCGGGAAAAAACCTGAAGCTCTCTTGCGTGAGCACGGCCGTTCGCCGGCGAATATTCCATGAATTATAAACCGGTTACCATTGAACTAGAAGAGAGTGTGAGCCCTTTGGGGTGTCTGCATTCCGCGGTGGCATGATTTCGGAATGATGGCGGCAAGCGGCAAACCATCTACGATAAGAAATGTGCCGTCTTCTGCTTCATTTCGAGGGTTCAGTAATCTTCAGCGTCTCGTTCTCGTGCAGACCTTCGCCAATCACCTGCTTGCGGCCCGACGGCCAATCGACCTCAATGCGATCTATTGCGGAGCTATCACCCAGGCCGAAGTAGAGCGGTAAAACACTTTGTGACAGGTAGCCGGACTTGCCGTCGTTGTAGCGTGTGTAGGTTTGCCCGTTTGCGTGCAAGCGAACTGTGCAGCCCAGGCCGTTGCGGTTGGATTTTGTGCCAATGAGCACGACCTTAAGCCAATGGATCTTTTTCCTCTGGGCGAGATCGCTGATTAGTACCATGGGCTCTGAGTTGAAATCGTTGGTGACAATGTCCAGGTCGCCGTCATTATCAAGATCGAAAATTACGGATGAGCGGCTCGCCTTGGGCACTGATACGGTGACTTTTTGCGTCTGCTCCGCGCAAACTATTTTGCCCAGGGGGCCCAAGACGTCGTGGTTGGTGCAATCCATGACGAACCAGGGAGTGTAGGGGGTTTGGCGCGGCTCGACTCCAAGAAGGAATTCAGAATCGAGGAATTTCTCGCCGCGGTTATTGAGCAGCAAGGAATTGATGCCATAGCGAAAAGGAAAATTCATTCCCGCAGTGATGAAAATATCTTCGTAGCCATCAGCATTGAGGTCGCCCACGCTGACTCCCCAGGGCCAAAGTTGCTCGATGCCGATCTTGTCGGAAATCTCCTCAAACTTACCATTGCCAAGATTGTGATAGAAAGCGTTGCCGAAAATGAACTTGTCGGTCGGCCCGCCCAACTCATACTCAGGTCTGGGAGACTTGATTTTTTCCTTCTCGTGGTCGGGACTCTGCTCTTCCATCATGTCCGAGTGCATATCCGTGACGAGAAGATCCATGCGGCCGTCATTGTCGAAATCGAAAAACTTCAGGCCCATGCTTCCCCAGGGCGTCCTAGGGAAATAGTCCTGCGTTTTCTCGACGAACTTTTTGCCACCCAGATTTTCGAAATAGTGTCCTGAACCTTGCATATTCAGGAAGTAGATCCCCGGCCAGCCATCACCCTTCAAACCGGCAAAGCTTGCGTCGCCGCACCAGCCGCGCGGATTGAGTCCCACTTTGGCGGTGACATCCTTGAATTTATAGTGGCCCAAGTTCTTGTAAAGAACAGGATACTCGAAGCGTTCGGAATGGAGATGGCCGGCGAACGCGTCCTTCAGTCCGACGTAAGCTCCCTCCGGTCCTTTTTCGTTGGTGGTATAAACGCCGACGTTGCAGACGAGCAGATCGACCAAGCCATCGTTATCGTAGTCAAAGAAGAAAGCGCCGGAAGAATGAGTGACCAGATCAAGGCCGGCTTCATGTGTAATGTCCTTAAAATGGCCATGGCCGTCGTTTTGGAAGAGAACATTTCCTTCATTGACCGTGGTGACGAAGAGGTCCTGGTGCCCGGAGTTGTCGACATCGCCAAACGAGGCCGCAACGCTCACGCGGTCTTTGAGGCCGACGCCAGCTTTGTCCGTAATGTTCTCAAATTCTCCGTTTCCCAAATTTCTCCAGAGCTCGTTGCCGCCGAGTTGGTTGACGAAGTAGATGTCGTACAGGCCATCCCCATCCACATCCGCTACCGCAATGCCCGTGCCGTGGTCGTAGTGCACCGGCATGTATTGGCTCGTGGCATAGGGGACCGCCCGATGACGAAAGGTGATTCCGCTCTGCTTCAACTGATCGGTGAAATGAAACTGATAAAACACCTTGAATTGATCAACCGATTCGAGTTGCGCCTTTTTGCGAGCTGGCAGGCTGGTTAGGCCTACGTCATTTTTGGGAAATGGAACCTCTGGCGGGGCGGTTACTTGCGCCCTCAGTGAGCCTGTGAGCGTGCAAGCAGATACAAGCGAGACAATAATTGTCAGCAGAAATGTGCGACTGCGCATTGGGCCCTCCAGGGGAGACATAGGCGGGCGCGCAGAACTTCAGTGCCGATGGCATGGGGGTACTCGCCAGTGAGACGCTCGCTGGATTAACACGAAGTGGCAACTCGGTTTCTTATTCCCGGGAAATTGAAAAAGGTTCCCGGATCAGTACCCATAGGGTGGATTTCTAACTCTCACCGCGGAACGTCCGCGGCAAATCAGGGCTCGATTCAATCCGGGAGCAGGCCTTCTTTCAGTGGGGAATTGGGGGTGGAAGCTTGATCGTGCCTTTGATACCCTGGCCTTCGACAATCGTGTAAATGGCGTCGGCGGGAATGTTTCGCAGAGTTTCGCCGCCGCCATTGGGCCAGCGGATTTCCACCTTGTCCATCACCGAATCTCCGGCCAATCCGAAATGCAAGCGCGGATCATTGGTCGAGAGATAGCTGGATCCGGCTTTGATTTCTTCGATTTGTGAGCGCGAGGCGGACGTGACAGTGATTCGAGCGCCCACGGCTCCGCGATTACTCTTCGTTCCGACTAATTTGAAAAGCACGCGATGGTTGGAGTTTTTTGTGTCGTTCAAGAAGAGAGACGGTGGCGCGCCTACATTGAAAATCACCATATCGATGTTTCCATCATTGTTGATGTCGCCGAAGGCCACGCCGCGGCGCGATTGCATGGTTCCATCGTTCACTCCCGCGGGCCCGGAAATCTCATCGAACGCGCGATCGCCCTTGTTGCGGTAGAGCAGGAGCGGCTCACGATATTTGACGTTTTTGGGAACGCTGTCGACATCCGGATAAACGTGGCCGCTGGCGATGAGCAGATCGGGTAGGCCGTCATTGTCAAAATCGGCGAAACCCGTTCCCCAGGAAACATAAGGGAGCGAACTTTGGGCGATCTTGGCGGAATAGGTGAGGTTGGTGAACCCTTGATCTCCCTGATTCAGATACAGGCCTTTCGGCTGGTCCGCATAATCGGTGATCGCGAAATCAAGTTTTCCATCGCGGTCAAAATCGCCCATGTCCACGCCCATGTTTCCCACCTCGCGGCCTTCTGGGCTCAAGGCCACGCCCGAAAGCATGCCAACGTCTTCAAATGTGCCGTCGTGTTTGTTGTGGTAGAGAAAATTGGGCCCGGTATCGTTGGCTACCAGCAGGCTTGGCCATCCTTGATTGTCATAGTCACCCCATACGACGCCCAAACCAAAGTGTCCGGCGGGATCGCCCACGCCAGCTTTCTTCGAGACTTCTTCAAAGGTGCCGTCTCCCCGGTTGTGAAATAAGAAATCCGTTTCGCCATCCATAGTCCAAGGGTTTTCGACGGGAAGTCCCTTATGGAAAAAGTTCTTCGACGGGTTCTCCGCGGTGGGCAGGTGATTCAGGTCCGTGTGTACGTAACGCGAAACGAATAGATCCAAGTGGCCATCGCGATCATAGTCAGCCCACGCCGCCCCTGCGCTGAACCCTCCGCCTGCGACACCGGCCTTCTCGGTTACGTCCTCGAACTTGCAGTTTCCCAGGTTGTGATACAGCACGTTGCCGCCGTATCCCGTGACATAAATATCGGGCAAGCCGTCGTTGTCATAGTCCGCGACCGCGATTCCCATGCCCCAGCCTTTGTGAGTCAGCCCGGCTTCCTTGGTGATATCCGTAAATTTTAGATTTTCACCCTGATGGTAGAGCGTAACCATGGGCACGCCGCCACTTTTGGCTTGTTCGATGGTGGCATCGTTTACCACCAGAATGTCGAGCTTTCCATCGTTGTCGCAATCAAATAGGGCGACTCCACCGGAGATTGTTTCCACCACGTAATGCTGCTTCATCGAACTGAAGGGCACTTTGGTGAGGCCTGCTTCCTTGCCCACCTCGCGAAAATGAATGGCTGGAGTTTGGGCGACGATGACTGTGGGCAGGAAGTAGAGTGCGATTGAAGTGATGAATAGCCGCATGGATGAAAATTTATTGACCCTAAAGGATTCTATGGGAAACCGGTCCGCGGAGAAAGGGCCCAGGAGCGTCTAGTTTGTTTTGCTCGCGTAGGCTAAGATTTCTTGGACAGGATCACCTTGAGCGATTGCCAAAACCGATATGTTGCCGCAGAAGGATCGAGCGTCCGCGCGTGGAGGAAGATTCTCACGTGCGCCTGCGTCGCTCTGTTTTTTTTCCGGCCGGCCACAATCGCGAGCGCACAGAGCCCCGAGCTGGCCAGTGTCTCTGCCCTGATTCAACGCGGGAAGTTGGAGGAAGCCGAGAAGCGGCTCCATCAATATCTTTTGAAGCTGCCACACTCGGCCAAAGCCAACAGTCTTTTGGGAATAGTCTACCTTCGACAGGGACACCTTGAACAAGCAGAGAACGTGCTGCAAAAAGCCATCACTAGCGCGCCCGCTCTAATTGAGCCTCGCCTTAATCTTGGAGATGCCTATCTTGCGGAAGGTAAATTCGAACCAGCGCTGACTGCTTACCAAGGCGCAGCGAAGGTAGCTCCGCATGACGTCCGCGCCAATCTTGCACTGGCAAAGCTATACCTGGGAACCGGAGAATTCTCGAAGTCCATCGAAGCTGCCGGAAACATTCCCGCGGAAAAGCGCACTGCGGAATTACTGCCCACACTTGCAGCGGATTATTTGGGGCTTCAGCAGCCCGAGAAGGCCGGCGTGGAGATTCAAGCCATGCTGCAAATAGCGGAGAAGCAGCCGGACCTTCTTCCGGAATTATCGGAGTTTTTCCTGGCTCACGGAGATTTCAAGAGCTCTCAGCAGCTGCTTTCACTTGCGCAAGGGAAACAGCCGTCCACCGATCGTTTTCTGGTGGATCTCGCTCGCACACAAGCTGGTTTGGGCCAGTTCGGGGAGGCGCAGAAAACATTGGAGAGCGTGCTGGAGCGCACTCCGGAATCTCTGGATGCGCTGGTCGCCGCTGGGCAGGTGGCCAAACAACAGTCGGATTGGGCGGCGTCAGCGCAAGCGTTTTCTCTCGCCGCCAAACTCGCGCCGGAACGCCCGGATATTTTGTATGGATTGGCCTCGGCGCAACTCTACGATAATCAGACCAACAGCGCCTTGAAGACTGCTCAGAAGTTACACTCACTGGTTCCTGATGACTTGCGCTCAACTTATTTGCTTGCGCTTGCTCTTTTCGGCGTCAGGAACTGGGAGGAGGCCAAGCCTTACGCCGAGCAAGTGCTGACCATGCACCCCGACGATCGCGAGATGAACCTCATTCTTGTCGACATTGCGTTCAACAATGAGCACAACTTGCCGATTGCCCGAAAGCACGTGGACATTTGTCTGAAGCAAAACCCTGAAGATCCTGGAGCACTCTACTATTTGGGAGTGATTCAAAAAATGGAGGGCGATCTGAGCGGCGCGATCCAGAGCCTCTCAAAGAGTGTGGCCGGCAACCCCAAGAACGCCGACGCTCAGGGCGCTCTTGGCGCTTTGTACCTTCAGGTGAGCGATGTAGTACGGGCCGTGCACGCGCTAGAGCAAGCCGTGCTTCTGGCGCCGGAAGAAGCGCAGAATCACTATCAGTTGGCGCTTGCCTATTCGCGCTCAAACGTGCCGGACAAGGCGAAAGCCCAACTCGAAATCTATCAACAGATGAAGGCTAAGGAGGCCCAAGACGCCAAAAAGCTCAAGGGACCGTCCAACAGCGAAGTTCCCACCATGGGAATTGCCGCCCGGCCCTAATCGCGCTGGATCAATAGGCCGCCAGAATTCGGCATTAGACGGAGAGGCGAATTTCGCGTGATTGTTCCCTCGCCCTTCGCGAAGGTGCCGGACCAGTGGAAGCACGCACTACGAACTCGGGCTCAATCGCTATCTCAGGAACGTATTCGCCGCGCCCTTCAATCTGATCGACCACCGTTTGCGCGGCAATCTGGCCCATCCTTATCAGGGGTTGGCGAACCGTGGTGAGCCCCGGATTGGCATAAGCGGCGCCTGGAATATCGTCAAAGCCCACCACCGAGATGTCTTCCGGCACGCGCAATCCCGCTTCTTTGATCGCCCAGATCGAACCGATGGCGGAAATATCGTTGTAGGCGAACAGCGCGGTGAAAGGATGCTTGCGCGCGAGCAATTGTTTGGCGAACGGATACCCAATGGCCGGCGTCGAATCCGTTCCTTCCAATTGGATCGTCAATTCCGGCCGCACGTGAATATGCATCTCTTGCGCCACCTCGCAGATCGCGCTCCATCGCACTGCGGAGTCCGAGCTAAAAGTCTGGCCTTTAATGAATGCGATGTTTTCATGGCCGAGGGCCTTAAGATGTTCGAGGGCTAACGTCGCTGCTCGCTTGTGATCCAGCACGACATTGGTCACACCTTCGACGCGCGCATGCCCGGCGACGGCCACCGTCGGCAGCGTCAGCGTCTCTTTGAGCGACGCGTCTGTCGTAATAAACCCTTCCACTCCACGCGTCAGGAGCATCTGCGCGTAAGTCTGCAGCAATTTTGGATCGTGCCGGTGAATCACCGTCAGGAAGAAGAAGTTGTTTTTTCTCAGGTATTCTTCGATGCCGCTGATGACCATCGCGCCGTAGGCGTCGCCGATCTCTTCGGCAATCACGCCGATTGTATAAGTCCGTTTTAGTCGCAGCGTGCGCGCAAAAAAATTCGGCCGGTAATTCAATTCGTGGGCGGCGGCGACGATGCGATTTTTGGTATGTTCTGGAATAGACCGTGCGGCGGGTGAATTGTTCAAAGCAGCGGAAACCGTTCCAGCAGTCAGTCCGAGGTGCTCCGCGATGGTCTTGAGCGTGACCTTGTCGGGGCTACGCGAGTTTGTTTTCCGTTTCGGCGGCTGCGGAGTCATCCAAGGGCCCTCAGTAAATCTTCCAAAAAATGGATACGGGATAAAGGTTTGTTTCTGAGAGCGACCCCACCCGTTGGGATCGCTTGTAGCCTCATAAACCGCATTTCCAGCGCAATTTGGGTCCCCTCACACCAGCTTTCGACGCACACTGCGAACCCATCGTTTCGTTCACGCCTAAGCCTGTTTCTACATTTATGCATAGAAACGCGTCCCCAATGGCAGTCCGCGTCTAGGAGGGCTCCCACCCTCCCCCTGCGACGCGGCATAGAATATCATTATTTTTCTTTAGAATATCATTATTTCTGCTTGACAAGCTTCCCAGAATGGTTGTAAATACCCGGCTAGTAGAAAAGCATTACGTCCCGTAGTGCTTTAGGGGTTGGGTTCTATCTCGATTTTTGTGGTGGGGTAACGACGGAAATGAGTCCTCTGCTGCTGACGCTAAGCGTGGATTTCATCACGCGTTTCCTCGTGAAAATACTTCCTCGAGGGGTATCCGAATGAAGATTCAATTTTCAAGTAACAACGAAGCGACAAATTTGAAGAGTGTGTTTCTAGCGCTTGTTTGCGCGCTCGCACTTCTATTGGCGATTCCTTTCGCCGCGAATGCGCAGAACTATGCGGGCTCGGTCCGCGGCACCGTGACGGATCCATCCGGCGCGGCAGTTGCAGGCGCCACGGTTACGCTGCGCGATGTCGGCACGAACGCCACTCTGCAGGCCACCACGAGCGAAACGGGAGTGTATTCATTTCCAGCCGTCAGTGTCGGTGTGTACGAGGTGACCGTCAAGGCCACCAGCTTCAAAGAGTTCCTTGCCAAAAACGTGGAGGTCCACGTTTCGACCACTGCCGAGGTCAATGCGAAACTGGAACTCGGCGCTGCCTCTGAAATGGTCACCGTTGAAGCCAGTGACATTCAAGTGCAAACCACCACGGCTGATGTCGGCGCGGTCATCGAAGGCACCCAGGTTCGCGAACTTCCCCTGAACGGCCGCAACTTCATGGCCTTGACCCAACTCCAGCCCGGCGTCTCTGCGAACAACCAGTTCGATTCGAAGGACAAGGGCTTGCAGGGTGGCTCGGACTTCTCGGTCAACGGCAACCCCAGCACGAATAACTTATTCATGCTGGACGGCGTAAACAACAACGACGTTGGCTCCAACCGCACCATCCTTATTTACCCGTCGGTCGATGCCATCGCTGAATTCAAGATGCTCACGAACTCCTACGGGCCTGAGTATGGACAGGCTTCCGGGGCGATCATCAGCATCACCACGCGGTCCGGTGAAAACCAGTTCCACGGCGGCGCCTTCTACGAAGGCCGCAACGACAAGTTGAATGCCAACAATTTCTTCAACAACGCCGCGGGCGTCGGAAAGCCAGAGCTTCGCCGCAATGACTGGGGTTACTACATTGCTGGCCCGATCAAGAAGGACAAGCTCTTCTTTTGGTGGAACCAGGAATGGAACCGCGATATCCGTGGCGTGCTCGTCGATACTTGTGTGCCCACAGCTGCTGAGCGCGGCGGTGATTTCAGCGCGGACGTGGCTGCTGCTTTGAACTCTCTCAACACGGGTGGGGGGGCGAACGACAAGACCACTTGCGGCGCGCCGCCACCGGCGTCGTTCTCGGGAACTGGCGCTAACCACACCGCGACTTCCCTGATTCCAGCGGGTTTTCGGGTAGCTGGATGCGTAACCGGCAATGAGCCGCAATGCTTCCAGATCGCGAATCCGGACAAAGCGGGCCAATTGCTGGCCGCGTACTACCCGCTTCCCAACCTGACCACCAATATCCCAGGAACTGACTTCAATTTCGCCCAAAACCAGGGCAGCCAGGTGCCGTGGCGCGAAGAAAACGTCCGCATTGACTTTGACGTAACAAAGCGCAATCGCATCAGTTTCCGATATACCCAGGACTCTTGGAAGTTCCCGGCTCCGAACAACGCCTTTGGTTGGGGCGACGATAACTTCGCCACCTACCAGGGCAGCTGGGATCAGCCCTCCCGTAGCCTTATGGGTAAACTCACATCGCAAATCAGCAGCAGCCTGATCAACGACTTTGAATTCGGTTATGCCCACAACGCAATCATTGTCGCTCCGGGTGGCACCGACCCGACTTTGGGCGCCCAGTTTGATAAAGCCATGCCTCCTGTCTGGCCCGCCGCGGGCAAGACGGCCGGCGGTCTGCCTACGGTTTGGGGCGGTTTGCAGAATTACGGCAATTTCGCTTCGATTTGGGCGATTGTCGGGTACGGCAATCATATGGATCTTTTCACCTGGCAAGACAATCTGACCAAGGTGCAGGGCGCTCATGCCTGGAAGTTCGGCGCGCTGTTTAGCCACAACATTAAGGAAGAAAACCAGTTCGGCGGCAGCGACCGTCCAACCTTCGGCATCAGCAACAATGGATGGGGCCAATCGATAGTAACCGGAAACGCCCTGGCCAACATGTTGATCCCTGGTTCGGGGACCCCATTGCCTTACACCAATCCGTCGTGCGCTCCCGGTGGAACGCCCGCCGCTGGCTGCCCGCAAATCATTGAGGGTGTCGGCGAGACCAACGTTAACCCGGTTGACCGGGGCCGCTGGCACGACTTGGAGTTTTACGCTGGCGACACCTGGAAGGTGACCCGCCGCGTCACTTTGACCTACGGCTTCCGCTGGTCCTTCTTGCGTGAACCGTACGATGCCAATAATCAGATGGCCTCCTTCAGCTTGGCTGCCTATAACCCCAAGGGGAATCCCAACGATGCCTGCAACGGGGTCATCCTCGTGCCTGGCACTAATTTCTGCAGCGCAGCCGCTGCGGCCACGGGCCTCCCGCTGAGCGCTGGCACGCCGGGCGTGAACAGCGCCTTGATCAGCAACAATAATCACAACATCGCGCCGCGCCTTGGTGTGGCCTGGGACATCTTCGGCACCGGCAAAACGGCTCTGCGCGTGGGCGGGGGGCAGTTCTTCCAACGCGAACGCGTGAGCCCGCAAGTCGGCTTGTCGAATACCGCGCCATTTTCTATCAATGCGGGTGGCATCAATCGGCCTTTGGACACCGCCGTTCCGCTGGGTGGCGCTTCTACTTCACCGAGCGGCGGCAGATCTGCTCGAGGCGTAACGCCGAACACCTGGCAGTGGAACGTGTCTGTGGAGCAGCAACTTGCCCGCAATACCGCGCTTTCGGTGGGCTACGTCGGCAACGTGGGCATCCATGAAACCAGCACTTACGACATCAACCAGGTGCCTGAGAGCGGTTTCCTATTGGGATCGTTCTTGCCCGGCAGTCCCAATACCACTTCTTTCACCAGTGGCCCAGCAGGTCCTGTCGGAGGCGCTTGCCCCGGTGGCGGGGTATTCAACGCCGGCGCGGGGAGTTGCAGTTACACCACGCCTAGCATCAATACCTTGCGCCCAGCCGGCAGCTTCGGCGCGATCAACCTCTTCAGCCGCGACGGCCACTCGACCTATCACTCACTTCAGGTGATGTTCCGTTCGAGGTTGAGCAATTTCTCAACCTTCCAGGCTGCTTACACCTGGTCACACACCATTGCCGACATCGAAGAAGATGCGGCGAACGGGGGCGCTAGCCAGGGCAGCTTCACGGACATCCAGAACTTGGCCTTGGATCGCGGCAATGCGACCATCAACCGGCCGAACATCTTCGTCATGAACGAAGTGTTCTATTTGCCCAAGCTCGAACACCATGGTGAGCTCGTTCGCCAAACTGTTGGCGGGTGGGAATTCAACACCATCTTCACTGCCGAAAACGGAAACTCCATGACGGTATACCAGAATGGCGTCGGCCAGGCGGGCGTCGGTGATCCAAACTCGTTGCTGGATCAGAACGCTAGCCCGTTGCAATGCACCGCCAACGGGATAAGTTTTCCATGCGGGGTCAACTCGCTAACTGGTACTGGATATGGCAACAACCTGCGCCCGAATCGTATTGCGAGCGTTGGCTGCAACTCCCGCCAACATGGGCAAGACATCATGAATCCGAACGCCTTCACCCTAATCGGAATGTCCATCGGCACTGTAGGCAACGCGGGCCGCGGAGTTTGCGAGGGTCCGCACTACGTGAACGCTGACATGGGTCTGTACAAGAACTGGCACTTCAAGGAGAGGTTCAACCTGCGTTTCAGCATGGACTTCTTCAATGCCTTCAACCATGCCAACTTCGACGCCAATTCCGTCCAGGGCGTGGGAAATCAGTCTGGCTTCTTCTATAACGGCAGCGGCGTATATTGCGGGCCACTGAACGGAGCCGGCAAGTACGAGCCTTGCAGTCCGACCAACAATGTGATCACCGCCTATGGTAATGGCGTGGTTAACGGCAAGTCAGTTCCTGGAGCTACCACTGGCGGCAACAACGGCGTTTGGGGAATCGCGAATGGCACGAAAAACGCCCGCGAACTCCAGTACGGCCTGAAGTTGACCTTCTAACGAGCGCTGCTGCTAAGCGTTCGAGCAACTCTTAGGCGGGGCCTGCTTTCCCGGGCCCCGCCTTTTTTTTCGGGCTGCTCAGTGGCTATTCCGCGTGGAGCTTTCTCCAGCGTCATTACAAACTCCATCCACCTTCCGCGTGTTTTATTGTTAGAATTTTATCGGGGACTTTCACTGATGGCGTTTGTGTTTGACAACACTTTTCCCTCTCTGCGTGCTCGCCGGGCCTCTCTGATTCGCAGCCTTGGCTTCCTCATCCTTGCCCTTGCCATGCCCGTTCTAGCCGTTTCTCAATCGATCTTGCCGAGCGGGATCGCGCCAGCGGCCGACGATCTGCAGACTCGTCTCAAGCTCGCCGCCGCGGCCCGCGACTCCGGCGATCCGGCTGCCGTTGCTCGCGCAAATTTTCCGGTTCTAGCGCTCGCATTCCGCAAATTGGGCAATGTCCGCGTCGTCGAGACCGCTTTTCCGCAGGCCGCCGAACTCTACCAGCGTTCGCTCGTTTGGGAGGATGCCGCGGAGACTCACGTAGGCCTCGCCATCGCCGATCTCTATGCCAACCGTCCCGATGACTCCCTCGTCGAAGCTTCCAAGGCTCTGCTCCTCGACCCCCGGAGCGCCCGCGCCTTCAATATCCAGGGTAAAGCCTGGATGAAGAAGCGTGATTACCGTAAAGCGGTTGACTCGCTCCAGCGCGCAGTCGAGCTTCAGCCGGATTTCGAACCTGCCTATGCTCTGGGAGTCTCACTGCTTTACCTGAAAGATCCCGAGAGCACGAAAAGAGCCACGCAGGTTTTCGACACGATTGTGGCCGCGATGGGCGATTCCGGATCGCTTCATGTACTTTTTGGCCATGCTTATCGCGATGTGGAAATGCAGGACGACGCCATCCGCGAACTCCGCCGCGCCGTCGCTCTGGATACCCGCACTCCTCACGCGCACTACTTCCTCGGTCTTTCCTTGCTCTGGAAAAATGAATGGACGGACACACCGGAAATTCGACAGGAATTCGTGACGGAGCTCGCTAATTTTCCCCGAGATTTCCTTGCCAACTATTTTCTTGGCTACCTGGATTCGAATGACCGCCGCTACGACGAAGCCAATGTCCACCTCAAGGTCGCTGCCGACATTGACCCATCCTGGCCGGAACCCTGGCTCTTTCTCGGACTGAATGCTTATTCCCAGGGCGATCTGCCGCACTCCGAAGCCTATCTGCGGAGATGCATCGAGCTGACCGGTAAAGACGAATCCCGCGGCAACTATCAGGTTCGCAGGGCTTATATCACTCTCGGCCGCATCCTCACCGCCGCGGGCCGTGCCGATGAAGCCGCGCCGTATCTTGAGCGCGCACGCGAATTCCAAAAGCTGTCCCTCGCCGAAGCGCAGCAACAGGTCGCCGGCAAAGCTTCTGACGAAGGCTCTGTGTCTCCCGCCGCGGTCGTTGCTCTTCTAAACCGCCAGGAAGATCAACCGCCGGCGCTTCCGTCTCAACCCGTCGATCCCACGTTGCCTTTAGATCCCGCGGTGCTCGCGCGCTCCGGTCTCTCCGAAGAAACCAGGAAAGCAGCCGTTGCGGAGGAAGCTCAGCTGCGTCTTATTTTGGGTACAAGTTTCAACGACCTCGCCACATCCGAGGCTATTCGCCACGACTATCCTTCCGCGTTCGCCCACTATCAGGAGGCGGAGCGCTGGAATTCGACCATCCCTGGGTTGCTTCGCAATCTTGGTGTCGCCGCTTTTCGTGTGCAAAATTACGAGGAGTGCATCCGGGCACTTTCGCAAGTTCTGCACAGCAACCCTTCCGACGCCGCGTCCCGCGCCATGCTCGGTTCCGCCTATTTCAGCCTCGATAATTACCGTGAAGCTGCAAAAACTATCGCCCCTCTCGGAGACCGCGCCATGCGTGACTCCACCCTCGGCTATGCGTGGGCCGCTTCCCTCTCCCGCTTTGGCGAACTCACACAAGCGACGCAGATTCTTGAGGCATACGAGAAGTCTGATCTTTCTCCCGATGCCATCCTTCTTGTTGGGCAGCTTTGGACCGACATGGCCGACTACGCCCGCGCCGTTCAATCGTTCCATCGTGCGCTCGATCACGATCCTTCGCTCGCCAGAGCGCACTATCTTGCGGGACTCGCGCAGCTTCACTGGGATCATTCGAACGAAGCAATCGAGGAATTCAACGCTGCTCTGAAGCTTGCTCCCGATGATCCCGATGCAAAAATCGGCCTCGGCTATGTCTATCTGCAGCAAGCCAGGCAAGCCGATGCGATCGCTATCTTTCGTTCTGTCATCGCCACTCATCCAGAAAACGGAAACGCGCACTACCAATTGGGCAAGCTCCTGCTCGACGCCGGCAAGGTCCAGGAAGCTGTGGCGCATCTCGAAGCTGCTGCCCGTGCTCTCCCTCAGACCGACTACGTCCACTACCAGCTGCAGGCCGCCTATCGCAAGGAATCACGCATTGCGGAAGCCGATCACGAATTGCAAATTTACAGGGAACTCAAAGCAAAGAATCGCGCGCTGACCGTGCCGCGCCCCATGGAACGTCCGTGACGACGGCACCCTCGGAGCCTCTTTGAAGAAAACTTCGGTCCCCAAATTTCTCCTTGGCTTGCTGCTCCATTTCTCCGCGGGCCTGGCTTGCGCTCAGGGCGGCCATCCGCAGGCGCCGCCGCCGCCTCCCGGCAGCAAAACCGTCAAATGCACGAAACGTCCCGTGCCGCAGTTGGAAGACGTAACCGCCAAAACGGGCATCACATTTCAACACACCGCCGACCCTTCGAAGAAGTACATCGTGGAATCCATGAGCGGCGGCGTAATTCTTTTTGACTATGATCGCGATGGCTGGCTCGACATCTATTTCACCAATGCCCCCACGGTCGCTATGGCCATCAAGGGACAAACGAGCCAGGGTGCTCTGTACCACAACAATCATGACGGCACTTTTACTGATGTCACCGCCAAAGCCGGCCTGTCGACTCCATGCTTCGCCATGGGTGGCGCGGTGGGGGACTACAACAACGATGGCTGGCCTGATCTCTACGTTACTTGCCTCGGCGGCAACGTCCTTTACAAGAATAATGGCGACGGCACTTTCACCGATGTCACCGCCAAAGCTGGCGTTGCTGACGGCCGTTGGTCTACGGGCGCCGCTTTTGGCGACTACGATGGTGACGGTTTTCTCGACCTTATGGTTTCCAACTACGTTGATTTTCATCTCGACGATTTGCCCGGCTTCGGTACTGCGCCCAACTGCAAATACCGCGGCATTGACGTGCAATGCGGGCCGCGGGGCCTCAAAGGCGCGGGTGACGCCCTGTTCCACAATAATGGTGACGGCACTTTCACCGATGTTTCGAAATCCGCGGGCGTAAACGACCCCAATGGTTACTACGGCATGGGCGTTGTCTGGGCTGATTTCAATAATTCCGGCCGCCCGGATATTTACATCGCCAACGATTCCACTCCCAGTTTTCTCTATAAGAATCTTGGCAATGGAATATTCAAGGAGATTGGACTCGAGTCTGGCACTGCGGTGAGTGAGGATGGTTCCGAACAAGCCTCCATGGGGATTGCCGTTGGCGACTATGATCACACTGGGCGCCCTTCGCTTTACACTACGAATTTCTCCGACGAATACGACGACCTCTACCGCAACGACGGCAACTGGAATTTCACCGATGTTTCCTACAAATCCGGCATCGCTTTGCCTTCGCTACCCTACGTAAAGTGGGGCACGGCCTTCGCGGACTTTGACAACGATGGCTGGCTCGACCTTATCGCGGTGAGCGGTCACGTCTATCCGCAGGTTGACTCGTTGCCATCCGGCGGCGGCTATCGCGAACCCAAACTCCTCCACCTCAATCAAACCGACGGCACTTTCTGCGACGCCAGCGATCAGGCCGGCCCGGCCCTCATGCAAAAACGCGTCTCGCGCGGCCTCGCCGTCGGCGATCTCTTCAACGACGGCAACGTCGACGTCGTCGTCGGCGACATTGACGGCACGCCCATGATTCTGAAGAATCGCGGCATCTCCGGCCGTCACTGGGTCAGTTTCGAATTGGCCGGAACCAAGAGCAATCGCCTCGCCATCGGAGCGCGCGTCAAAGTCATAGCTGGCGGCATGACCCAGACTGACGAAATCCACAGCGGCGGCAGCTATCTTTCCCAGAACGATCTGCGTCTCCATTTCGGCCTGAACACCGCCGCAAAAATCGAGCGCGTCGAAATTCGCTGGCCCTCCGGCAAAATGGACACGCTCACCGATTTGCCCGCTGACAAATTCTATTCCGTCCTTGAAGGCACTGGCATCGTTCCCCCCCAACAGATTCGCCCCGCTCCCTTCGCAAAAGCCAAGCCATAGCGGATCTATGCTCCGCCGAAACGGTAGTTTTCGTTGTCACCAAGTGCTGCAAGAGTTGGCATTTCTAGGCATGAAACCTCCGCCGCGATAGTCGGTGGAAAACCCCTCTATCGATGTATGTTAGAAACGCAGCCTCTTGTGGGCTCTCGAGTCGCTATGAAAAAACTTCGCTTCCTTATCTCTCTTACGACCGACGACAACGACTATCAGATCGAACAGGCGCAGTCGGCCGAGCAAGCCGCGCGCAACCTCGGTGTTGAAGTACAGATCCTCTACGCCAATAACGACGCCATCACCCAAAGCACGCAGATCCTCAAAGCCGTCCAGTCCGCGGAAATCCTCCGCCCCGACGCCATCATCTTCGAGCCCGTTGGTGGCACCGCACTGCCTCAAGTCGCCCGCGCCGCGGTTTCCGCAGGCATCGGATGGGCCGTCCTCAACCGCGACGCCAGCTACATCCCTGAACTCAGAAAAATCTCGACAGCACCAGTCTTTGCCATCAGTTCCGACCACGTCGAAATCGGCCGCATCCAGGGTCGTCAGTTTGCCGCTCTCCTTCCCAAAGGTGGTGGCCTTCTCTACATTCAAGGCCCAACTGAAAATTCCGCCGCCAAGGAACGCACTATCGGCATGCAGGAAACTAAGCCCTCCAACATTCATTTCACGCTTCTGAAAGCCCAGTGGACCGAAGAAAGCTCGCTGCGCTCCGTCCGCTCCTGGCTCAAGCTCACCACTTCCCAAAAAGCCGCCATTGACGTCATCGGCGCGCAAGACGATTCCATGGCCATTGGCGCGCGCAAAGCCTTCGAGGAACTCCCCAGCGAATCCGAAAAAGAACGCTGGCTCAAGCTCCCCTTCACTGGCTGCGATGGCCTTCCCAAGACCGGCCAGTCCTGGGTGCGCAGCGGACTTCTTGCCGCAACCATCTACGTTCCCCCCAACACCGGCCAGGCGATCGAGATGCTCGTCCAGGCTATCCAGCAAAAAAAATCGCTCCCCGAGCGCGCCCTCACTGCCGCTGTTTCCATCCCCACCCTCGCGGAATTGAAACCGCGCTAGCTTCAATCACTTGGCTGTCGACCCTGATCGTCCTTCCCAGGGACTCGTATAGAAGTTGTTCCTTGGCGGCCAATTGGATTTGACTCGATCTTCTTCGTGGCCGCAGAAAACAAGAGGCCGGTGCTCGCACGTGCTAGCACCGGCCCATTTGCAACCCAGCAATATAGTTGCGGATAAACAACTTCTACTGCAGGATTCCCGTCGACTTAGCGATGGTCGTCGTCCGTTTCAGTCACGCGGACCATGCCGCTCGCCAGCCAGGCACCGCCGCCTGTGCGGACGAAGAAGGCGATGTTAGGCTGGGTCGTGCAAGCAGAGGGAAGTGTCCCCAGGCTGCCCCGGAAGTTAGCGTTGCCCTGCGCGCTCAACGTCAAGAGCGGGGTATCCACCAGCGTGGAATTTCCCGAGTTCAGCACACCAGTTGTGTCGCACACCAGCGTGCCCTTGACGCTCGTCACGCCGTCCGGCGTTCCGATCGAGTTTCCCGCTGCGAGTACCAGGCCATCAACATCAAAGTGAATGGCCCCCGTCGTCAGATTCACTTCCGCATGGCCGCCGGAAGTGTGCCATGGCAATCCGCCGCCAGTAACTTTACCCGTCCCGCTTCCCACGATGCTGCCCGGTACGATGATCCCCACGATTTGCCGCCATTCCACTTCGGGCTCGCCAAAAGTGGAAGTCGTGGCCGCCTTCGCATCCACGAAGTTCACAGCGCCGAGTACGAGGATGCCGAGCAGCATAAAACCTACCACTGGCAGTCCTTTCCTGAAGAATCCTCTATTCGTCATGCTTTTCATCTTTCGTTTCTCCTCTTTCTAAATTGTTTTTAAAAGTTGAATCTATCTGTGGATATTCCGCTAACAGCTCGAGTATCTGCCCGTTTGTAATCAGAATGGAGCTTGCACACAGCTGTGCGCTGTTAAAACTCCGATTAAATTACTGGAAAGCCCGTGAGACTGCGGCTGCCAACGCGTCAAAGCACGGATTCGTTCTTCGAAGGCCCACGCTTCAAACAAGCAGGAGACTGCACCCCTCGTTTTTTTATTCCCGCTGCCGCTCTATCGCTTCCATATTTCTTTCGCAGCATAAAGACTTTCGAAATTCTTGCTCACGCCCCATCCCCATAGCGTCGCAGCAGTTCGTCCACTTCCGCATAACCCGACGGATACTCAACGCTGCTAACCGCTGCCCCCGCAAGCAGCAGCGTCTCCACTGATTCCGGTGAGCGCCTGTTAGTCCAATACGAGTCCACGCATGCTCGCACCGCCAGCCCTAGAGCTGTGCGCCCCTTGCCGTCCAGCGCGTCCACTGGAGCCCCCCGTTCAATCAGCAGTGCCACAATCGAAGGCCACGCCCGCCACGCCGCCACGTGCAGCGCCGTACTCTTCGGCGCGATATCGAAATACGCGTCGCCTTTTTCATACAGCGCCGCAACATTCACTCCCAAATCCAAAAGTTGCCGGGCGCCGTCCGTGTTTCCCACTCCCGCAAACTCGGCCAGCAACGTCCCTCCATCGGCCAAGAGTTCACGAACGAGCACGGGCTCGCTCGCGGCGATCGCCTGAACAGCTTTTCTATCGTTCTTGGCGCAAGCGGCAATCAGGCGCTCTACGCCTTCGAATTTCATCGGGATCCCTTGCCGTTCGAACGCTTCTAGCACGTCACGCCGTCCTCGCCGCGCGGCCATTGCAATCCCCGTCTTGCCGTCCAAACGATTTTTCAACAGGGGATCCGCGCCGTGCTCCAGCAACATTTCGATCTTCTCCAAGGTATTGTCCCGCCGCAGCGCATGCTGCAGCGCCGTGTGATGCCACCGTGTCATGCGATTCGGATCTGCGCCGTGCTCCAGCAGATACTTCATGCCTTCCACGTCTTGCCAGTCCGCTTTCCGCAGCAGCATCGTTGCCAGGCTCTCCTCATTCATCTTGCCGCTCTCCACCAGCACCTTCAGAGCGTTGTTGTCGTAGGTTTCTGGCGCGTGATACGGGGTTTCCTCGTCGTTCGGCTCTGCGCCGCGCTCCAGCAATAGCCGCGTCAGCTCCGCGTGATGCGCCACCCCGGCTGCACCGTAGAGCACGCTTTCCCATTCAGGTTTCGGCTGATGATCCTCTTCCCAAAACCCCGTCTTCGCGCTCGCGCCCGCGTCTAGCAACGCCTTCGCCGCCCGTACGAATGCGTCCGCCCGTCCGCGATCGAGCCGCAGATATCTTGAGAAACACAGATGCGTCAGAGCGTCCCACCCATACGGCCCGCCCTTCGCCGTGGCGCCCCCCGCATCCCGCTTCAAAAATCGCCGCACTCCCGCCTCGTCTCCAAGAATCGCCGCCACAAAAATATCGCCCTTCGCAATCTCCGGGTGCGTCGCAAGAATTGCCTCCGCCGTCTCCAGCGTCCCCGAAGCATGCGAAGCGTCACGCGGAACGCACGCCGCCGCAACAAACGCCGTCAGGGGATCGGTCAGCGATGCCACCGCCCGTTCTCGCATCACCGCTTCTACATGTTTCGCAAACTTCGCCCAACTCTCAAACCCATGCTCCCGCGCGATCACCCATTGCGCATCGGCTAGCCCCATATGAAGTGCGGCAGCCTTGCTGCCGCTTTTCTCCCCGCCCATGCCCCCACTTGCTCCACCCACATCGTTGTCCGCAACCGAACGAAATCGCGGATGATTTTTCCGCACTCTCTTTATCGCCTCGGGATCGCCCGCTTTCCAGGCTTTGACCAGCTCTTTCGCTTGTTTCTTGTACTGCTCCAGGTGGGGGCGAATGGGGAGTTTCTTGGCTTCCATACGACCTTCCTTTCATGACTTCGCCTGGAGTCCGCCAGATTCAGGCTGAAAGAAGGTTCGTAACTCTGCTTGTGCTGCCTAAGGTGGGCACTGCCCTTTCCGCGGACCGGATGCGCCCTTCGCGCTACCCGTCACCGTACCGCATCACCTCCGCGAAATCAATCGCGTCCTAATTGCCGCAGTATTACCTCACTGCCGCCGCGATTCCGGCGGCACCAAGTTGTTCGCGCGGTAGTAGACGACTAACTGGCCGAAGTGCTCGGTGCTGTGCTCGATGGCGGTGATCCAGATGTAGGAATTGTGGACCACATGCTTCCCGGTTTCCCACCCAAACGCCGTGGTCTTGTCCAGGCCGGCATCGCCCTGCTGTTTGATCACCGCCGCCCCGTCGGCGACGGCCTGCTCAATGAGTTTCACCACGTCGGCTTTCGTCTTGTAAACGTCGCGCGAGGGGTTGTGCTTGTCGTTGCCAAAGTCGGGTCCAATGTTCGATCCGCAAACCCTGCCGGTCAGATCGTAATCGACGGCAGCCACGTGCAGAAGATTCTCGGCAAAGGAGCGCTCGTCTTTCTGTACCTTGAAATCGTACTTGTCTTCAGGAAAATCCTTGGCCATGGCGATCAGCTTATTGCCGATGTGGTTCCACCACTCGAGGGTCTCGTCCGCCCGGGAGCGCGCGGAACCCGTGGCTTGATTCTGCGTTTGGCCTTGACTGTAAAGACTGGTTGCGGCGACGGCAAAAAGTGTGAACGCAGCGAGCGCAAGTGAAGACCGCTTCATTGTAGATTCCTCCTTTGGATTTCGCTCTTTGAAACTCAACTTCACCCGTGCAGAGCTGTTTCCGTGAGTAGAGCCTCAATGCGACGCAAGTTCGTTCTTGACGACTTGGCCGCCCTTCATCACGAAGCGAACGCGCTCGAGTTCGTGAATGTCCGCAATGGGATCTCCTGAAACAGCGACGAGATCGGCAAATTTCCCCGGCTCGACCGCGCCCACACGGTCCTGCCAGCCCAGCATTTCCGCAGCGTTCGTCGTAACGGCGCGAAGAATGTCGAGCGCCGGCATTCCGGCGTCATGTAAATTGGAAAATATCGTGGCACTGGCCTGGCCGCGCGTTTTTCCCGGATAGAACCAGCACATATCGGATCCAGCCGCGAACTTCACTCCCGACTTCAATATTCGCTGAGTGAAAACGGCCACCCGCTGCCGCCTTCGCTCATCGGAGGCGGCCAGATCAGATTTCAACGCGGGGGATATCACTATGGTTGGCTCTGAAATCTTTGTAAAAAAACCGCCCCAAAAAGTTGGCGTTATGTCGATGAAGATTCCCTTGTCGCGCATGGCCTTCAATTGCTCGTCGGTAACGTCGTTGCCGTGCTCGATGGAGTCTGCGCCCCCATCAATGGCCGTTTGGATGCTGCCTGCACTGACGGCGTGAGCGGCAACCTTCAGGTGCTGGCTGTGAGCTTCTTCGACGATCGCTTTCATTTCCCCCACTGTTAGGTCGTCGTCGACCGTTACCTTAATAACGTCTACATTGTAGAAGACATTCTCACGCACTGCCTGCCGCGCTGCGTCCGGGCCTTCTATCCGAAAAAATTCCTGCTGCATGATGGACTCGGCGAGAGCGGGATTTAGGTTCTGCAAATAAGAACCTGGGGTTATAAGCTTACGACCGGAGCCTAATATTCTCGGGCCGGGAACGCGGCCAGCGTTGATCGCGTCCCGCAACGCGGCATCGCCATCAATGCCGGAGTGCCCGAGATTGCGCACCGTAGTGAAGCCACTCTCCAGGTCCTCGCGTGCCAACTGCGCGCCCAACAATACGCGTTTACTAGGCGACTCGACGATCGCCAGCAATAGCCCCGGAGCAAAGTCGCCGTTGTTCCGGCGCGCTCTCTCGGCTTCTGGCGGCACAATTACGTCAAGAAGCAGGTGGGTGTGACTGTCAATCAGCCCGGGCAGCAAGGTTGCACTTCCCAGGTCAATGGTCTTGACGCCAGCCGGAGCATCAGCTTGCACTCGCGATGGCGCGCCAACTTCCTTGATCTTGCCGTTTTCAATCAGTACGGCCGCGGGCGAAAGCACATTCCCCGTTCGTGGGTCGAGTAGCCGCCCAGCCTTGATTAGAGTTACGGGCGCGGGCGATTGAGCCGCAATCTGCCCGGCTGAAAACAGAGTGAAGAATAATGCCACCAACAGCGCGAATCGTTTGTGCATGCGATTCAGCCCTCCGAATCACCACCGAACAACAACGCCGCGTACCCTGCCTTTGTTATTCGTGTCTCAGCGCCACCATTGGATCGATGCGTATCGCTCGCCGCGCTGGAATATAACAGGCCAGCACAGCGACACCAATGAGGGCCACAGAAACACCCGCAAACGTCAGTGGATCTGCCGGCCTCACGCCATAAAGCAGGCCCGCCATCAAGTGCGACACGATCTCCGCACCAATAAGCCCTACCGCAACACCGGCAATAGCCAGTCCCAATCCTTGACGCAGGATCATGCGAAGGATGTTGCTTCTCTCTGCGCCAAGCGCGATTCGAATGCCGATCTCGTGCGTGCGCTCGCCTACCACGTACGAAATCACTCCGTAGATTCCGAGCCCGGCGAGAAGTAGCGCCGTCAAAGCAAACAACGCGACCATTTCCATCGAGAATCGCCTCTCGGAGAGAGAGGCAGAGAGCGTTTCGCTGAGCATCTGAGCGCCGGAAACGGGAAGCGTTGGATCGACGGACTGCACCTGCTCGCGCACTTGTTCCGCAGTTGCAACGGTGTTCAAATGGCCGCGCAGAAGTATGGCCAGGCGTTTTGCGCCAGTCTGATACGCATCCAGATAGATTTGCGGGACGCTCGGTTCCGCCAGCGATTCTGTCCTTGCATTTGCGGTTATGCCGACAACGGTAATCCAGGGAGATTCCGCTCGTGTGCTCTTGAAGCGCTTGCCTAGGGAGTCTTGCCCGGGCCAAAACGTTCGCGCGAAGGCCTCATTGATCACCGCGGCTTGCGGACCGTTGCTGGTATCCAATTCATTGAACGAGCGGCCGCGGAGAAGAGGGATTCCCAGGATATGGAAATACTCGGGGGAAACGCTCGACCGTTCAGCCACGGCAGGCTGGTCGTCCTGAATGCCGTGACCCTCGACGGCGAAGAAGAACTGGCCTTCGGAGATGCGCTTTAGATCCCGTAAACTCTGGTCCAACGGAATCGAAGCGGTATCGCCGAGGGCCACTTCCTCGACTCCCGGCAGTGTTCTGGCGCGACGAAGTATTTCGCGGAAGAACGCCGCTTCTTGCGCGGGCGTTCGGTAGATATCGGTCGTGGGATCATTTGGGTCGGGCAGCCTCGTCCGCACCGCCATCACATTCTGTGGATTGAATCCGAGCTGGACATTCAGCAAATCCCAGAAACTGCGCAGCAGAAGGCCCGCCGCAACCATGAGCACCAACGAGAGCGCAAATTCTGTCACGACGAGCAATCGCCGGATGCGTGTCTGTTCCCCAGAGCCTGTCGAGCCGCGCCCCTCCTGCTTGAGAATATTTGTCAAATCCAGTCGGCCCACATGTAACGCAGGAGCCAGGCCAAATATCACGCCGGAAACTGCGGAAGCCAGGAGAGCGAAAAACAAAACGGGCCAGCTTATCGAGACTTCATTGAGCCGCGGGACGTTGTCGGGCAGGAGCCGCAACAAAAGTCCTTTCGTGCAGAATAGAATCCCCAAACCGGCGACGCCTCCGAGCAAGGAAAGAATCAAGCTCTCAGTCAATAACTGCCGCGTTAGCCTAGTGCGCGCGGCTCCGAGCGACTGGCGAATAGCCATTTCACGTCCTCTCGCGCTGGCGCGAGCGAGCAGGAGATTTGCAACGTTGACGCAGCCGATCAGCAGGACCAATCCCACCGCGCCCAGCAGCAAAATCAGCGGCTGGCGAACATTTCCAATCACGCGTTCTTTCAGCGGCGCCAATCGCACTGTCCATGCGCTCTGAAGCGGGTAGTCTTCGGGGAATTGCTTCTGCAAAGCGCCAACAAGCGCATCCAACCGGATTTGCGCTGCTGCAATCGTCAGTCCAGGTTTAAGCCGGGCGATTGCGGTAGGAAGATTGCGGCGGTTCCGCGGCGGCTGCTCAGGCATCGGCGCGCCGTAAAAACTGGTCGCGATCCAGGCCTCGATATTCCTTTCTTCCCCTATTCGCCCCGGCGCGTCAAAACCGGCTGGCATGACACCGACGATCCGGTACAAATCGGTGTCCAGCCGCACGCTCTTGTCCAAAATGTTCGGGTCGCCCCCGAAGGCTCGCTTCCACAAGCCGTCGCTGATGAGCACTTCCTGCAGAAGCCCGGGCGAGTGATCCTCGGGATGGAAGATCCTGCCTAACTGCGGTTTCACGCCCAGCAGAGCAAAATAATTTGGCGCGACAATCAGTATCCGGACGCGCGCCGGTTGAGACGAGCCGGTAAGATTGTTCTCGTCGAACCACGTCGGCGAAACGTATTCGAAAATTCCTGACCGCTGAAGGTCCTGCCACTCGGGTGGCGACATCCCGACGTCGTGTGCGCCTGCGCCGGGAAGATCGTCCACGACGCTTACGAGTTGCTCCGGTTGCGGATACGGCAGCGGGCGCAAAAGCGTGGCATCGACAACGCTGAAAATCGCTGTCGTGGCTCCAATACCCAAGGCAATCGTCAGGACCGTGATGACCGTGAACCCCGGAGACTTGCGCAGCATGCGCAAAGCGTAGCGGAAGTCGTGCCAGAAATGATCCCACCAGAGCCAGCGGCCGGATTCGTAGAAGCGTTCTTCGGCATGCATGACGTTGCCGAAGGATCGCCGCGCAGTTGCTCGAGCCTCCTCTTCGCTCAGCCCCTGCTCCCGCAAGCGCTCGATCTCCAGCTGTAGGTGTGCCTCGATTTCGGAGGTGAAGTCGTCGAGTTTGCGTTTGCGTCCGAACATGGCATCAGCTGTTCGCCCCCTCTCCTCCCAGAATCCGCGCGATGGCCCCTGTCAATCGCTTCCATTTGTTGGTTTCTTTTACCAGTTGTTTGCGCCCGGCTGCCGTCAGCGCATAAAACCGCGCTTTACGGTTGTTGGAGGAAACTCCCCACTTCGCTGAGATCCAGCCGCGCTCTTCCAGTCGCTGCAGCGCGGGGTAGAGAGCCCCATGCTCGACGAGCAGCTCTTTTTCCGACGTCTCCTGGATGGCGCGTGCGATCCCTTGCCCGTGCTGTGATCCAAATATCAGCGTGCGCAGGATCAGCAGGTCCAGTGTGCCCTGCAGCAATTCAAGTCGTTCTCTTGCATCTTGGGTAGACATATAACCCGAAGTCTGCTCGCGCTTGGGTAAGATGTCAACCTGAAAATTTGGCTTCGCGCAATTGGCATGCCTGCTGCTCAATTGCCTCCGGGATCCAACGTCCCTGCTCCCCCCACAATCCACGGGAATCCAGTAGAAGAACGATTTAGCTGCTTGTTTGTAACCCTCCTCGTCGTATAATGCCTTGAAAATATTGGGTTCATTCCCTTGCTGCGTTTGCCGAGGAGACGCGCATGACCAAGTCGCGCAAAGACTCCGCTCTCGACCGGAGACAGTTTCTCGCCGCCACCGGCGGCCTCCTTGCCGCCTCCGTTCCCGGCGCCACGAAGCTCGCCGATGCCGTTGGCCCGCCATCCCCACACGCGGCAAGCTCTCCAACTCCCAGGCCATCTGGTTCTCTCCGCAAAATCCCCATCGGCGTTTTCGATCCCGTCTACGATCATCTCTCCCTCGACGCCATGCTCGACAAAGTCACCGCCCTCGGCCTCGAAGCCATGGAAATCGGCACCGGCGGCTACCCCAACAATCACCATTGCCCCCTCGATGAGCTCATCGCTGACCGCGCTAAGGCCAAAGCCTGGCTGAAAAAATTTGAAGACCGCGGCGTCCGCGTCGCTACCCTCAGCTGTCATGGCAATCCCATTCACCCCGATGCCGCCCACGCGCAAAAAGACATCGACACCTTCCGCAAAACGGTTCTCCTCGCCGAAATGCTCGAGGTAAAAGTCATCGTCGGTTTCTCAGGCTGTCCCGGCGGCACTCCCCAGGACACTCAACCAAACTGGATCACCTACCGCTGGCCTCCCGAGTATGCCCAGATGCAGGACTGGCAGTGGAAAGAAAAAATCATTCCCTACTGGAAAGATGCCGCAAAACACGCCCGCGAACACGGCGTCAAGCGCCTCGCCCTCGAAATGCACCCCAACTTCGCCGTCTATAACCCGCGAACGTTGTTGAAACTTCGCGAAGCCGTAGGCGAAGAAATCGGTGCGAACTGTGATCTAAGCCACCTCTTCTGGCAGGGCTGCGATCCCGTCGAAGTCATCCACTTCCTCGGCCGTCAGGGCGCCATTTTCCACGCGCATATGAAAGACACCGTTTTCTTCCCTGAAAACGTCAACAAATACGGCGTCCTCAATTTCGCGTTTGAAACCAAGGATCTCGATTCCGCCTCCGAAACTTTCCGCGCCGTCGGCTACGGCCACAGCGCCAGCCTCTGGAAGTCCATCGTCAAGGCTTATATGGACGTCGGCTTCGAAGGTATCCTCAGCATCGAGAATGAAGACCCCATCCTCGCCGGAGAAGTGGGAGTCGAGCGTGCGGCTTACGTTCTAAAAAATGTCCGCCGGGAACTCCTGGGAGAATAGTGTGCGAAGACGCGAATTCGTCGGCGCGTGTGCCGCCGCGGCCTTGACTGGTGCGGCCGCCGGCCCTTCCGCGTTCGCAAGCCCCGCGCCGATCGCACCCGAAGCAGACGGCGTCCCGTTCTCTCTCTCCATCATGCTATGGACCATCTACAACGATCTCCCATTCGAACAGCGCATGGAAAAAGTTGCCGAAGCCGGCTATCACGCCGTCGAACTTGTCGGCGAATTCAAGGACTGGAAGCCGCAGGACTTCGCCAACGCGCGCCGCAAAAAAAGCGAACTCAAGATCGAGTTTGACGGCACCACCGGCGTTTGGGTGCCTCTCGCGGACGCCTCTGCCCGCGAACCCTTTCTCAAATCTCTTCGCGAATTCATTCCCACCATGCGCGAACTCGAATGCACCCGCCTCATCATGCAGGCCGGCGACGCCGTTCCCGGCCTCTCTCGATCTGACATGCACGCCAACTGCATCGAAACCCTAAAACGCGGCGGCGAAATCGCCGCCGAAAACAACATCGAGCTGCTCATCGAAAATATCGACCCCGAAGAAAACCCCAAATATTTCCTGACTCTTTCCGCCGAAGGATTCGAAATCGTCCGCTCCGTCGGCAACCCGCATGTCAAATTTCTCTACGACTTTTTCCACGAGCAGATTTCCGCCGGAAACCTCATTGCCAAGCTCGAAAGGAATATCGACCTCGTTGGTCTTGTCCACGTCGCCGACGTTCCCGGCCGCCACGATCCCGGTACCGGCGAAATCTACTATCCCAATATCTTTCGAAAGCTCGGCGGGATCGGCTACAGCCGCTACGTCGCCATGGAATTCAAGCCCATAGGCGAACCGGTCGCCGCCCTTCGAACGGCACGTGAAATGGCCCTAAAATTCGGCCGCTCCGGAAAGCAACAATCTTCGAACGCGCTCCATTCAGGGAGGTTCTATGCAACGGCGTGAAATGTTAAAAATTCTTTCGGCAGGCGCTGCCTTGCCCGCACTCAGCCCCGATCTCTTCGCATTTTTCCGCACTTCTCATCCGCCGGAAGGCTACGCACTCCGCACTCTCAATTCGCATCAGAACGATACCGTCGTCGTCATGATCGATCAGATCATTCCGGAAACCGACACGCCTGGCGCGAAAGCCGCCCGCGTCAACGAATTCATCGACGTCATCCTCACCGAATGGGCTCACGATGACGAGCGCAAGAATTTTCTCGATGGCCTCGCGGACGTCGACAAAAAGAGCAACGAACTCTACGCCAAAGGTTTTTCCGATGCTTCACCCGCCCAGCAACTCTCGCTCCTCCGCGCCATGGATGAAGCCGCCGCATTCGAATCCAGCACTCGCCCGCCTCGCCCCGACCGCGACGAACTCGAGGACCGTGACAGACAGCTCGAAGGCAGTTTCTTCTCTGTCTTCAAACGTCTTACCCTCCACGGTTACTACACTTCCGAAATCGGTTTCACCCAGGAACTCAAGCTTCAGATTATTCCCGGTGCCCAGCACGGTTGCGTGCCACGCGGCCCCGGTCTCGGCGACGCCTGATCAAAGGGAGCGAACATGGCCACTGCAAACTACGACGCAATTATCATCGGTTCAGGTATCACCGGCGGCTGGGCGGCGAAAGAGCTCACCGAAAAAGGTCTCAACACTTTAGTGCTCGAGGCCGGACGCTCCATCGTTCCCGAACGCGACTACGTCGAGCACGTTCCCGTCTGGGAACTAAAGCACCGCGGCTGGGACGATCGCAGCGAGCGCAGGACCACGCAGAGCATCCAGCGCGAGGTCTACTACGCCTGCGATGAATACTCCCATCAGTTTTTCGTCAATGATCAGGAAAATCCCTACTCCAGCGATCCCGGCAAACACTTCTCCTGGATTCGCGGACGCCAGGTCGGCGGCAAATCCATCACGTGGGGCCGCCAGAGCTATCGCTGGAGCGATCTCGATTTCGAAGCCAATTTGAAAGAGGGCATCGCCATCGACTGGCCCATTCGTTACGCGGAACTTGCACCCTGGTACGATTACGTCGAAGAATTCGCCGGTATCAGTGGCCAGCCCGAAGGGTTGCCGCAGCTCCCCGACGGAAAATTTCTCCCGCCGATGGAAATGACCTGCGTCGAGCAGGACCTCCGCGCCGCCGTCGCCAAAAATTTCGACGACCGCATCGTCACCATCGGCCGTTCCGCCGTTCTCACCCGCGTCCACAAAGGCCGTGCTGCATGCCATTACTGCGGCGTCTGTCACCGCGGCTGCATCACCGGCTCCTATTTCAGTAGCTTGAGCTCGACGCTCCCCGCCGCGCAAAAAACAGGCCGCCTCACCATGCGTCCGTACAGCGTAGTCCGCAACCTCATTTACGATTCGAAGTCCCGCCGCGTCAGCGGCGTTCGCGTGGTCGACGGACAGACGAAAAACGAGCTCGAATTCAAAGCCCGCATCTTTTTTGTTTGCGCCTCGACCCTCGAATCCACGCGCATTCTTCTCAATTCTGCCACACTCGAATTTCCCAACGGCCTCGCCAATTCCAGCGGCGAACTCGGCCACAACCTCATGGATCACCACATGGGCGCCGGCGCCAGCGGCAGAATGCCCGGCCACGAAGACAAAATGCCTTTTGGCAATCGTCCCAACGGCATCTACATTCCGCGCTTTCGAAACGTCAATTCGAAACACAAGGACTTCGTCCGCGGCTACGGCTACCAGGGCGGCGGCAGCCGCGCCGGCTGGTCCCGCGGCATGGGCATGCAAGGGCTCGGTGCGGAATTCAAGAACACGCTGAAAATGCCCGGCCCGTGGTACCTCGGCATGGGCGGTTTTGGTGAGTGCCTCCCCAATCACAATAACTATGTCGAAGTGGACAAGGAAAAACTCGACGCCTGGGGCATCCCCACGCTGAAAATCCACTGCGACTGGAGCGACAACGAACACAAGATGTCGAAAGACATCGCCATTCAGGCCGCGGAAATTCTCGCCTCCGCGGGAGCCAAGGACATCAACGTTTGGCAGAAAATCTCGCCGCCGGGCCTGGCCATCCACGAAATGGGCACTGCGCGCATGGGCCGCGATCCGAAAACTTCCGTCCTCAACGCCAACAATCAAGCGCACGACGCCAAAAATCTTTTCATGCCCGATGGCGCCAGCATGGTTTCCACTTCCTGCGTGAATCCCTCGCTCACCTACATGGCGCTCACCGCCCGCGCCTGCGATTTCGCCGTTTCCGCCATGAAGCGAAATGAGCTTTAGCGCTAGAATCGTGAGCGCTGAAATAGAGGTAAGATCAAGGGAAGCATCTTTCTTTACTGATCTCTGGTCACTGATCTCTGATCTCCGGCTCCAGCATTACAGGGAGAAACACTTGCAATGTCCCAGGTAATTCGCTCCCCCAAAACCTACGACGTCTGCATCATCGGCTCCGGCGCCGGCGGCGGCATGGCCGCAAAAATTCTCACCGAAGGCGGCCTGAACTGCGTTCTGCTCGAAGCCGGTCCTCCCATCAATCCCGAAAAAGATTTCAAGATGCTGATGTGGCCGTACGAGTTGCCGCATCGCGGCGCGGGAGTCGGCGGCCACGCCAGCCATAATTTCAGCGAGTTCCTCGCGCCCAACGGCGCCTGGGAAATTGCCGGCGAACCCTACACCTCCGCTCCCGGCGCCAATTTCCAGTGGTTCCGTTCGCGCATCGTTGGCGGCCGCACCAACCACTGGGGCCGCATCGCATTGCGTTTTTCTCCCATCGACTTCAAATCCGGTTCGCGGGACGGCCTGGGCGACGATTGGCCCATCAGCTACGAAGATCTTTCCCCCTACTACGACAAGGTGGAAGGCTACATCGGCGTCTTCGGCACCAAGGAAAACGTCAGCAGCGCTCCCGACGGCGTTTTTCTTCCTCCCCCCAAGCCGCGTTGCACCGAGCTGATGGTCAAGAAAGCCTGCGACAAGCTCGGGATTATCTGCATCCCCTCACGCATGGCCATCCTCACGAAATCCTTGAACGGCCGTCTCCCGTGCCATTACTGCGGACAGTGTGGCCGCGGCTGCGTCACCGCCTCAAACTTCAGCTCCAGCCAGGTGCTGCTCCCTCCCGCCATGAAAACAGGGAAGCTCACTCTCGTCACCGGCGCGATGGCCCGTGAAATTATCGTCAACAAAGAAGGCAAAGCCGAAGGCGTCGCCTACATTGACAAAGCCACGCGCACGGAAAAACGCGTCAACGCGCGCGCCATCGTGGTCGCTGCCAGCGCCTGCGAATCGTCGCGCTTGCTCCTGAATTCCAAGTCCGCTGCGTTTCCCGATGGTCTTGCGAATTCTTCCGGCACCGTCGGAAAATATCTCACTGACTCCGTAGGCAGCGGAGGCTACGGCCATTTCCCGCAACTCGAAAAGATGCCGCCGCACAATCACGACGGCGCGAATGACATGCATATGTACATTCCGTGGTGGAAATTCGACCGCAAGAACGATTTTCCCCGCGGTTACCACATTGAGTTCGGCGGCGGCTTCCACATGCCCGAAGTAGGCATGTTCAATGGACTCTGCCACGAGGAAGAAGGCTACGGAGCAAAGCTGAAACAGCGCGCGCGCCAGGTCTATGGCACTTACATCGGTTTCGCCGGCCGCGGCGAGATGATTCCCAATCCCGATACCTATTGCGAGATCGACCCCGACGTCGTCGACCAGTGGGGCATTCCCGCTCTGCGTTTCCATTTCAAATGGTCGGAATACGAACTGCGCCAGGCCAAGGACATGCAGGAAACCTTCCGCACCATCGTCGAGAGCATGGGCGGCGAGTACAAAACGAAGACTTCCATCGACGGACAGTATCCCTACGGAATCGAGGAAGGCGGCAAAATCATTCACGAAGTGGGCACCGCCCGCATGGGCGCCGATCCGAAAACCTCCGTCCTCAACGGCTATTGCCAGTCGCATGACGTGAAAAACCTTTTCGTCACCGACGGCGCCCCCCTGGTCACCAATCCCGACAAGAACCCAACGCTAACAATCATGGCCCTCTCCTGGCGCGCCTCCGAATATCTGCTCGACGAAGCCAAGAAAGGCAACCTCTAACATGCCCCGCAACGAATCTCCATCTCGCTTGCGTAGGCGCATGGCTTTAGCCATGGCCGCCCCATCTTTCCTCCTCTTCTCTGCGTTCTCTGTGTCCTCCGTGCCCTCTGTGTTAAATCTTTCTTCTTCCTCTCGCGAGGTGCCACGATGAACGAGTCCATCTCCCGCCGCGACATCCTCCGCACTCTCGCCATCGGCGCCGCCGGCTCCGTCCTCCAGGTCATCCCCGCCGAAGCCGCCGAATACGTCCACCAGATGGTCCACAAAGAGAAAGCCGCCGCCCCCGCCGGAACTTACGCGCCCAAGTATTTTTCCGCCTCACAATACGCCACGCTGATTTTCTTGTGCGACACCATCATCCCCAAAGACGAAAAATCCGGCGGCGCCGTCGAAGCCGGCGCCCCCGAATTCATCGATCTGCTCACCAGCGAAAACGAAGACTACCAATTGAAGCTCGGCGGCGGCCTCTTCTGGCTCGACAGTTTCTGCACCGACCGCTACGGCACCGTCTTCATGCAGTGCACTCCCGAGCAAAAAAAAGAAGTTCTCGACCTCATCGCCTTCCGCAAAAACACCAAGCAGGATCGCGCTCTCAGCCAGGGCGTCTCCTTCTTCGCTTTCCTCCGCCGCCTCACCTGCGATGGCTTCTACACCAGCAAAATCGGCATCGCCGACCTCGGCTACATCGGCAACACCCCCCTCCGTGAATTCCCCGGCTGCCCCCCGTTGCCGGAATCCTGATTCTGTCGGGCTGCTCTCTAGCACACCTTTAGCGCAACACTCTTAATTTCTTCTGTCATCCCGAACAGGGTGAGGGACCTGCTGTTTGCCCCCTCGGGAAGGAAAGGCGAAAGTGGGATCGCGGACTAGCGCCGGGCGGGATCGAAGGTTTGGTCGAGGTAGATCCACAGGACGCGAGCGAGGAGGGTAATGGAGGGAACAAATGGCAAGAACAGGACGACGGTCCAGAGAATGAGTTTGGCGAAGCTCAAGCCGGAGAATTTCCAGAGAAGAATGGCGATCAACGCAACCAGGGGCACTGCCAAAACGTAGCTGATGTACATGGCGCCGAGGAAGTAGCCCGGTTCGCGCTCGTAGAGCAGATGGCAGACGGAACACGACTCGTGCATTTTGGGGAGACCGAGAAAAATGGAGCGGTGAAAGATTTTGCCGACGCGGCAGCGCGGACAGCGCTGCAGAAGCATGTCGCGAACGGTTTCGATAGCGCCAGGTTTCATGGAACGCAAATAGTTTAGCGCGAGAGACGAGGACAAAGAAAAGAGGGCACGATGACCGAGGGGCGCAATCCGCTGCGACGGGCGCCCCTGCAAAAGGAAAAATCAAAACTGCAAACTGTGAAGATAGTCGTAACTGATTTTAATGTCGTCGAAAACGGATTGCGGATCATCGTTTTCGACAAAATAGTGTTTGATGCCGGCCTGTTCGGAGTGCGCGAAAATGCGCTTCCAGTCCACGGAGCCCTGGCCGACATCGGCCATGCGTCCGCCGAATTTTACGGACTGGCCCATCGCTCCCTGGTAAGCGCTTGGCGTCGAGGCATCCTTGATCCAGTCCTTGACGTGAACGAGAGGGAAGCGGCCAGGATATTTTTCGAAGTACGCGACGGGATCTTTTCCGGCGACGCTGATCCAGCAGAGATCGAGCTCCATGGTGACGAATTCGGGATTCAGCTCGGCGAGGAAAAAATCGTAGGGGAGTTTGCCGTCGAGCGAAAGGGCGGGATCGAATTCGAACGAATGATTGTGATAGCCGAACTGGATGCTGGCTTTTTTGCTGGCTTCGCCGGCTTTATTGAAGAGATTCGCTGCGCGCTTCCAGCCGCCAGGCTGGGAGCGTTGTTTTTCGTCGATCCACGGGCAGATGATGTACCTGTGTCCGACGATCTTTGCGGCTTCGAGGGCCTCCGGCCATCTTTTCTCGACGACGTCGTAGCCCGCGTGGGCTGAAGGCGCGGCCAAGCCGCTCTGGTCAAGAATGGCACGGACGTCTTTGGGAGAACGGCCGAAGTAGCCGCCCTTAGGATCAAAAAGACCAGCGAATTCGACTTCCTTGTAGCCGGTCGCAGCGACTTTTGCAATGGTGCCTTCGAAGTCCGTCTTCATGGCGGCCCGGACGGTGTAGAGCTGGATGCCAACGCGGTCAATTGAATGCGCGGCCGCAGGGCTGTCGACGTGATGGATGGAGTCCGCGGCCCAGGAGGGGCGAGCGGCGGCGAGAGTTGCGGCAGCGACGGAAGTACCGATGAATTTGCGTCGATTCATGCGCCGCATTTTACTCCATTCGGTGGGGAAGAGAACCGGGATTCGGCAAAAAAAAAGAAGGGCGGCCCGGCCCAGGCCGGACCGCCCCGAAGCCGACGGCTCGGCTAGAAAACGAACTTCAAACCGAACTGCAAGATGCGCGGAAGATGGGTCTGAGTGGCCGTCAAGAATGTGGTGCTGGCAGGATCAAAGCTCGTATCCACGCCTGAGAACTGGGTGTGGTTGAAGACGTTGAACGCCTCGGCGCGAAACTCCACGGAGACGGCTTCCTTGATCGGGAAGTGCTTGAAGAGGCCCATGTCGAATTGAGTGCGATGAGGCAGATTCAAGGAATCCCTGCCAACATTTCCAAACGTCAACCCTTGTGGGACAGCATAGGCACAGGGATTGAAGAGGTAAGGACCCGGAGCCGTTGATGCCTGGCAAGGAGCGGCGTGGGGATTGCCGACGAGATCGGGACGTGAACCGGTACCGACGCCATTGCCAACGCCGGCATTGTCGCCAAATATCGTATTGCTGAGGTCGGGATTGCATCCGGGACACAATGTGGGTGTCCCGCTCTGGGAGGTGATGATACCGGACCACTGCCAGCCGCTGAGCAGGGTCTTGGTCAGACCAGACGACTTGTTGAAGAACGGCAAGTCATAGACGTAGCTGATGTTTAGAATGTGACGCTCATCGAAACTGGAGCTGCCGCGGTTGGCGCGCAAATTGTAGGAATCGACGAACCGGGCATCGCCGCGATCGGAAGAGTCATCGATCGAATGGCTGTAGGTATAGGAGGCATTCACAATCAGCGAGCCTAGAGTCCGGCGAATATTGGCTTGGAGAGAATGATAGGAGGAGTTGGCCTGAGTTTCGAGAAACTCCAGCGTTCCAAAGCCGACGAAGGGCCGGGATGGATCGGCGTTGTTGCCACAAGCCACACCTAGATTTACAGCAGCCTGCCCGGTGATGGGTACGCCGCTGGGAGTGGTGAACGTGGAGCAATCGTTGGGACCGATGGCCTCGCCCTTCTTATAGGGATTCGTCAAACCCAAATCACCCAAGGATTTTAGCTGGTTGAGGTCGCGGGCGTCGGTCAAGTGGGTACCTTTGCTGCCCACGTAGGCGATGCTGCCCACGAAATTCTTGGGCAGTTCGCGTTGGTAGCTAAGGTTCCATTGTTGGACGTAGGGCCACTGGGCCACGGTTTGGATGTTCGAGGGAGGCTCATTGTTGACGGAAAACGGGAGGAACACGCCACCAGCGCCGCCGATGCAGGTATAACCAGTGGCTGCGGTGCAAGTCGTGCCGTTCGGCGCAACGTTCGGCTGGCTGGCGGTCAGGACGCGGGGAGGCGTACCTTCCAGGGATTCGGCGTTGGCTTCGTTGCCGTTTCCGTACTCGAAGAAGACTCCATATCCGCCACGAATGACGGACTTGCCATCGCCCTTGGGATCAAAGGCAAATCCAAGGCGAGGCCCTGGGTTGAATAGATGTCCCTTGACGCAACCTGGCAAAGACGTTCCCGTGACAGAGGCAGACGGAAAAGAGGCGAGAAGATCGGGCGAGATCGAGGAATTGCCGCCTTTGCCACCGCATTGCACAATGCCGACAAACGGATTGGCAGTGGTGCTGGGGATGAGGGCGCCCGGAACACCTGTGATGCTGCCATCGACGTCGATCTGCGGTGCATTGGCCGCCCCCGCAGCGTAGACGGAAGGCTCGAAGTTGAATGAAGTTCTCGTTTTATCGCGATTGGTTTGGAACATACTGATGCGCAGACCCAAGTTCAGGGTCAAGCGTTTGGTGACATGCCAGTCGTCCTGGAAGTAGGGCTCGAAAATCTTGTATCGATAGTAGTACTTCACAATCGCACTGGTCTGCGCGTAAGAGGCAATGTTTCCGTTGAGGAAGTCGGCAAAGGAGTTTCCCGTAGAGACGTTGGCATTCGATTCATCAAAGGTCAAAATGCCGCCAAGGCCCACGCTGGTCGGAGCGCTCGGCTCGTTTTTTTGGATGGCGATGAGTTCGGCGCCGAACTGCAGGTTGTGATTGCGAATGATTTTCGTCACGGTGTCGCGGTAGCCGTAGGTTGGGTTGGAGTTGATCCACGGCATGAAGCCAGGATTTACGGTGAAGCCGCCGCCGTAGGCTGCACCGTTGGCAAGAGTGATGCCCGGGATTTGCTCAAACTGCGCTCCACCAGATCCGGTAGCGAAAAGGCCGGTCATGGTAAAACCCGCGGGAACTTGGAGTGGGCCGGTATTTGTGAGGAGCAGATGGTCGGCTGAATAGCTAAAGACGAATTCATTGAGCAGCGATGGGGTGATGGTCGCCGTGAGGTGGGTTACAAAGCTGGTTCCCGGAGTGCCGATTTTCGTTTGAATGGAAGGAAAGGGGTTGCCGATAAAAGCTACGGTGGGGTCGACGCTGGCGTAAGAGTCGTGGATGTAGCGTCCCATGAGGCGAAGTTTCGAGTTGAAATTGTGGTCGACGCGAATCAATTCCTGGCGCCAGGTGAGCGGCTCGGTCACCGAACCGATAAAGAAAGAATTGGCCCCACTGTCGAGCGTGGGAGCGGGGATTAGCGCGGTCATGAGGGCTTGGGCGTTTGGATCGATCGGAACATTGTTTCCGGGGAAGGGCGTCCCACCGGAGCCGGGAATTGTCGGGCACTCGGTGCCGGGGCAAACATCGTTGAAATTGCCGCCGCGCTCGGCGCTGGAAGGGACTTGCTGGTTGAAGGAAAAAGGGTCGCGCTCGCGGCGCCATTCCTGGGACCAGAAAAAGAAGGTTTTCTCCTTGCCGGTATTGTAGTGCCCGGGGATAAATACCGGGCCGCCAATGGTGTAGCCGAAGTCGTGCTTTTTGTCGGAAGGCCTGGGGTTGCCGGCAGCATTGTCAAAAAAATCGTTGGCGTTGAAAGCGTCGTTTTTGATGAATTCGTAGGCGTCCCCGTGGAAGGACTTTGTACCGGATTTGGTGATGACCTCGATGTTGCCGGAGCCGTTTCTGCCGTAGGTGGCGCTGTAGTTTGAAGTCTGCACGCGGAATTCGGCAACGGCCTCCAAGCTGGGGAAAACATCCAAGGTGTTGTTGGAGCCGGTATCCATGTTGTTGGCGCCGTCGATCTGCCAGTTGTTGTATTCGCCGCGGCCGCCGTTGATGCTAAAAGAAATATTTCCATTGAGGCCTACTTGGCTCTCATCCTGCCCGGTCTGATTGCTGACGCCGGGGACCAGGGTAACGAGCTGTGTGAAGTTGCGGCCGTTTAATTCCAGCTGGCTGATTTCCTTGCCGGTAACGACTCCGGAGATTTCGGACGATTGCGTTTCCACCTGGGCGACGTTGGACCCTTCGACGACGACGTTTTCCGTGATCTGACCGACTTGGAGCGTGACATCGACGCGGCCCTTCTCAGCCACACGCACGATCACTTTCTTAGCCTGGTAGACCTTGAAGCCCTTCGCAGTGACGGTCATGTCATACACGCCGGGAGGCAAAACGGCGGCGAGGTAATCGCCATCGCCATTGGTGGTGGTGGTGCGAGTGATGCCGATGGCCGAGCTCGTCAATTTTACCTCGGCGTCCGGAACGACAGCGCCAGAAGTGTCGCGCACGGTGCCGGTAATGGAGCCAGAGTCTTGTGCCTGCGCCGTGAACGGGAGGCAGAGCATCACCAACAGCGCAAAGAGAAAGAAGCAGGCTGCTGCCGGCTTGCGAGCCCAAACAAAAACAGAATTCGTTTTTTCAATCACTTTGTCACCCCTCCAAAAATGTTCTGAAGCCGGGCAGGGAATAAAACATGAAGGCCATGAATCAAGGCAGAAGCAGGCACCCCGAAAAAAAATGTTTGCATCCGGTCCCTCATTGGCCACTATCCCCCGCTGCTCGACAAGCACAAAAAGGCACCGAAATAGGTTATTAAAACGAGTTAATACGGCATTCCGAGGACCTTGTCAAGAGGGAAGTTTAGGCTGCCTTCGCAGATAGACGGAGGAGGCACGGATATGGGAGGCAGTTTTGGGGAAATTTTGGAGCCTGCCGGCGTTCGGTTCTTGTAATCCGGGGAGCACTGCCGGAAACTGAATGGCCATGCGCGAGCGTTTGTCGAGATTTCGAAAGATTGCATGCCTGCTGGCGATGGGGCTGGTGTCAGGGAGCGGACTGGCGGCCAGCGCCAGCCCGACAAATGGAGCTGGGCAAGCAGATGCTTCTCGCCAAGGAAGTTCGTCACCGGCAAAAGGGCGTGGACAACTGGATGCGGCAAGTTTGTTTGCGAAAGGGCAGGCGGCACTGCAAAGCGGCGATCTTGACAGTGCGGAAAGAGCATTCCATGACGTGCTCACGATGGACCCGCAAGCGGGAGCCGCGTACTCCAATCTGGGCGTAATCGCCATGCGGCGCAAGGATTGGAATCATGCGCTGAGCCTTCTGCAAAAAGCGGCGAAGCTGGAACCCAAGGTGAGCGGGATCCGGCTGAACATCGGCCTCGTCTATTACCATCAGGGCGAGTATGGAGCGGCGATCGCGCCGCTGTTGTCGGTGGTTCGAGAGCAGCCGGATTCGCGGCAGGCGAGATACTTGCTGGGGCTGTGCGAGCTGTTTACGAAACACTACGACGATGCGGTTACACAGCTTGAGCCGTTGTGGCCGCAAGAATCGAATGATGTCATGTATCTGTACGTGCTCAGCATCGCGGCGCATAACGCGGGAAAGAATGATGTGGATGAGAGAGCGCTGGCCCGGTTAGTGGAGGTGGGCGGCGAGACGCCGGAGTTTCATCTGATTCTCGGCAAGGCCTATCTCAACCGCTACCAAGTGCCAGAGGCGACCGCGGAGCTGGAACGCGCCGCCGCTGGAAATGCGAATCTTCCCTTTCTGCATTTCGACTTGGGAATGGCGTACATGGGAGCGGGCGACAACGAGCGAGCGGAAACGGAGTTTCGAAAGGACATCGCGCTGGAGCCGGATCTCGCCGACAACTATGAGCAACTGGGAGTGCTCTACTCGCGTCTGCAAAAAGATGAGGAGGCGGAGAAAGCGTTTCGCGAGGCGCTGGAGCGAGACGCGAAAAGCGAAGGAGCGTGCCTGGGGCTGGCCAAGCTCTATCAGAAACAACAGAATCTGCCAGAGGCATTGAAAATGGTGGACGCCGCCGTTCGTCTGTCGCCGGAAACGCATGGCAGCCACTTTTTGAGGGGAAGAATTCTTACTCAATTGGGACGACAGAAAGAAGCGCAGGCCGAGTTTGCGGCAGCGGAGAAAACGATCGATAAGCGGCTGGACAAGGAACGCGAGTCGGCGGGGGAACTTCTTGTGCCTAATCCGGAACTTAAGCAGCAGCCACCGCCGTGAGGTATGCGCGGCGCTACGGGAATTCCAGTTGCGGCGGCTGCCACGGGCCGCGCGCGGTTTCGATAGCCTCTGCAACCGACAAAACCAATTCGTCTTCGAAGGGGCGGCCGATAACCTGGACGCCGATGGGCAGACCTTCGTTCGAATGGCCTACGGGCACCGAGGCGCCGGGGAAACCGGTCAAGTTCAACCATTGGGAAAAGCGCATGGTGTCACGATAACCGGTGCCGGGCGCGTAGTTTCCTTCGCCGTGACGGAAGGCGGGATTTGCAGAGACGGGTGAGAGCAGGATGGGCACGGCTTGCATCTGGCGCAGAATTTCGACGCGGAGCAGATCGCGGTCCGCGCACGCTTTCAGGAATCGATCGAGAAAGATGGGTTCAGGGGTGGCGGCGTGGGAAAGATATTCAAGCAGCATGGGGCTGGTCTGAGCTTCGTGGCCGGCAACGCCGGGCTGTAGCAGATTGCCGATGACCGAGCCAAAGAAGAACCACCAGAGTTCCAGGGCACGATCCAGGCCGGCAATCCGGAACAGTTCGACGCGGAAACCTTGATCGGCGAGGGACTTTGCTGCACGTGCGACAGCGGCGCGCGTTTCGGGGGTAGCGAGGCCAAGGGCATCGCTCTCCAGGATTCCCACGCGCAAGCCGCGCAGATCGCTTTCACTGTAACGGCGCGGCGGAACAGGCGCGCTGAGGGCGTCGCCGGGGTCGGGGCCGGCCATCACTTCGAAGAGCAGGCGCACATCGGCGATGGTGCGGGCCATCGGGCCGACTACGCCAATCCAGGAGAACGCGCCGACTCCCGCTGGGAAATGTCCTGTTACAGGGATGCGGCCGGGAGTGGGCTTCAGGCCACAGACTCCGCAGAAATGCGCGGGCACGCGAATGGAGCCGCCGCCGTCGCTACCAACGCCGCCGGCGGAGCAGCCGGAGGCAATGGCCGCGGCTTCGCCGCCGCTGGAACCGCCCGCGGAATAGGACAAGTTCCAGGGATTGCTCGTTTTTCCGTTGAGGAGATTGTTGGTTTCGTAGGCCATCAAGAATTCGGGTGTGTTGGTGTTGCCGAGGAGGATGGCGCCGGCGGCTTTGAGGCGGGAGACGAGCGGGGCGTCTTGCTGGGGCATGTAGTCTTTGCGGAGAAGAGAACCGGCGGGGCACGGCCAACCAGCGACGTCAATGCAGCTTTTGACAGTGAGGGGAACGCCGTGGAGCGGGCCGAGAGGATCACCGCGCAAGACGGAGGATTGGGCGACGGCGGCCTGGAGGCGCGCGCCGTGCTCGTCGAGATGGACGAAGGCATTGAGTTTTGGTTCGCAGGAGGCGATGCGGTGGAGATGGGCGTCGAGGATTTCGACGGGGGAGAAGGCTTTCGAACGGATGCCGCCGGCGATTTGCTTGATGGTGGAGTATGGAGAAGGATGCATGTCGCAATGCGCGAGAGTATGCGGGCGCGCGATGGAGGTCAAGTGCGCTGAAGAAAGAGCTGGGAGGACGTACAAAACGGTTGACGATGGTTGAGGCAGCCCACAGAATTCCAATGGCGCGGTTTAACAACAACGAGATTTTGAAATCCTGGGCGAATGGAAATAAAAATAATCATGCAAATCCAGCATTGGCGCAAAGCAGGGGTTGTTTTCGCTTTTTCTGTTTTGGTTTTTTGCGCCGCGGTATTGTTGCGTTCGAACGCGCTGCCTGCGCAGGAAAAGGCCGCGGCATCGAAGAAACCTGCGACCGTCGCAAGCGCGGCGGAAGCTTACCGCTTCAACACGCTGGGCGTGGCGTATATGAACCAGCAGCGGCCCGCGGACGCACAGAAATATTTCGAGCAAGCCCTGGCGGCCGATCCGAAGTTTTCCGTGGCACGGCTGAATCTGGGAATTTCGCTGCTAGGGCAGCAAAAGCTGGAGGCGGCGCGGGCGGCGTTGGAAGAAGCGGCGCAGAAGCTGCCGCAGGATCCGTACGCGTGGTACAACCTCGGGCTGGTCTATAAAGATCTTGGAGAGACGGAAAAAGGGATTGCCGCTTTTCAGCACGTCACAGAAATTACGCAAGAGGCGGACGCCTACTATTTTGTCGGATACCTGAACACGCAGCTGCAGAAATATGATGAGGCGATCGCGGCGTTTCAGAAGGGCCTGGCACTTTATCCCTATCATGCTTCTTCTGAATTTGGATTGGCGCGGGCTTTTCAGCGTAAAGGGGATTCAGCCTCGGCGCGGGAGCATCTGGCGCGCTTTCAGAAAATCACGACGGAGCATTTAGGGACGCCGTTCGGCGCGGGGTATGGAGATCAGGGGAGGTATTCGCTGGCGGAGCTGCCGCGCAGCTCGGTGGTGGAAGTGCCGACGGCGATTCCGGTGAGATTTACGCCGCAGGGCGGCGCTTTCATTGCGAAGCCGGCCAACAACAATGTTGCGCCTGGGCCAAGCACGGGAGCGTGTTTTTTCGATTACGACGGCGATGGGAAGCCGGATCTTTTTCTGGTGAGTGGTGAGGTCAATGGCAGGGGCCGATTGCTGCACAATCTGGGCGGCGGAAAATTTCAGGATGTAACGCAAGAAACAAACATCGATTTGAAGGGCAGCGGCCTCGGCTGCGCGGCGGGCGATTTTGATAATGACGGGCACACGGACCTGGCGGTTTGTTTGAGCGATGGCGTGCGGTTGCTGCACAACAAGGGCGATAGCAAGTTTGAGGATGTGACGGAGAAGGTGGGAATCCGGCGGGACAAGGGATGCGTGAGCGTCACGTTTGTGGACTATGACCACGACGGCGATTTGGATTTGTACATCACGATGTCTGCGGACTCGGGGTCGCCAGGCGCTGCGTCGCACAATATTCTCTGGCGGAACAACGGGAATAGCACGTTTACCGACGTTTCGGCGGATACGGCGCTCGGTATAGCGGCTACAGGCGGCGGGGTGGTCACGACGGATTTCAATAATGACCGGGCGATTGATTTTGTGTTCGCGGGTGGGGCAGGGGGAGCTTCGATCTATCTGAATCCGCGCGAGGGGAAATTCACGCCGCTGCCCGGGATTGATCTCAGCAAAGAAAATCTCCCACCGGCTGTGGGAGTGGTGGCTTTCGACTTCGACAAAGACGGATGGATGGATCTGGCGTTCACACATGCGGGCGCGCCGGGAATCAGTTTGTGGCGCAATGTGGAAGGGAAGCGACTGGAGCGCGTAGCGCTGCCGGATTTCGGGTGGCAACGCGGATGGGGAATTGCGGCACTCGACTACGACAATGACGGATGGCTCGATCTGATCGCCACAGGCGAAACGAACAGCGGAGGGGGACTTCGCTTGTTGAGGAATTTGGGAAGCAAAGGCTGGAGCGACGTCACAAAGGATGTGCGGCTTGATGGCCTGAAACTTAATCAGCCACGGGCGATTGCGGTGGCGGATGTCGAAGGTCATGGCGCGGCGGATCTCGTCGTCACGCAACTCGGCGGCGGCCCCGTGGTACTGCGCAATGAGGGCGGGAACAAAAATAACTGGATGCGCATCGACCTGAAAGCGCTGAACGACAACAAGAGCGGGATCGGCACGAAGGTGGAGCTTTACGCGGGGACGCTCTATCAGAAATGGGAAGTGACGGGCGCGTCGGGCTATCTGGGACAAAGCGCGTTGCCGATTCTTGCAGGGCTCGGGGCGGAGCGCAATGCCGAAGTGATTCGGTTGCTTTGGCCGACGGGTGTGCCACAAGACGAAATCAACCTCGCAGGAAATAAAGCGCAGAGCATCGCGGAGCTCGACCGGCGGGGAAGTTCGTGTCCGGTTTTGTTTTCGTGGAATGGGCGGGAGTATGAATTTATCGCGGATATGATCGGGCCGGGAGTTGTGGGGCACTGGGTTGCCCCGGGGGAGCGCGACGTTCCCGATCCGGACGAGTATTTGAAAGTTTCCGCGCGCAGCGTCAAGGCGCGAAATGGAATGCTGAGCTTCCGGTTTATGGAACCTATGGAGGAGACGGTTTATCTGGATCAAGTGCGGCTGCTGGCGATCGACCATCCGGCGGAATTCGAAGTTTTTCCGAACGAGCGATTTGTGAGCGCACCGCCGTTTCCGGAATTCCGCGTCATTGCGAGCCGCGATGCGCACCTGCCCGTGGGAGCGTGGGATGATCGTGGAAACGATGTGCTGGGGCTGCTTTCGAAGCGCGACCGCAAGTACGTGACGGATTTTGAAGACTTGCCATTTACGGGATTTGCGAAATTGCATTGGTTGGAACTCGACCTTGGTGAGTGGGACGCGAAGAAGCCGCTGCGTTTGATCATCGATGGCTACACCGACTATTTCACGGCAACTTCGATGTATGCGGCGGACCAAGCTGGGGTCAAGGTGATCGCGCCGCACGTGGAAGCGCTCGACGCGCGAGGGAAATGGGTGCGCGTGGTGGAGGACATGGGGTTTCCGGCGGGCCTGGAGCGCACGATGGTGGCGGATTTGACGGGCAAACTCCCGGCAGGGACGCGGCGCATTCGAATCGTCAACAACTTGAAGATTTATTGGGATTCCATTCGAATCGATCAGACGCAAGACGTGCAGGATGTCCGAGTGGCGCAAGTACCGCTGGCGAAAGCGGCGCTCGAGTTCCTTGGATATCCGCGCGAAATACGGTTGCAGCCGGCGAGCGACACGGTCTATTCGTATTCGAATCGAAGCAAGACGGGACCTTATGCGCGCGCGTCGGGGAATTACACACGGTACGGCGACGTGTATGACTTGCTGCAAGCTTCCGATGACCGGTTCGTGGTGTTTGGGTCCGGCGAGGGACTGAAGCTGGACTTCGATCCGCGGAAGCTCGCCGCACTTCCCGCGGGTTGGGTGCGCGACTACTTTTTTTATGCGGATGGATTTGAGAAGGATTTGGATTTCTACGCAGCGCATGCGTTTACCGTGGAGCCACTGCCGCGCCATTCCTTGCTGCCGTATCCGTATCCTGAGGGGAAAGACTATCCCGCGGACGCGGAGCATCTCGGATACCAGCTGGAATACAATACGCGAACACGCTCAGACCACATGCCGACGAGCTTGCGCTATCAATACGCTGCACCGCACTGAGGCGACCACGCGAGTCCAGAGGACTTCCAGCGACAAACCAAGGTACTTTCTCTCGCGCTGGAGTCAAGGAATCCGCTTTCGGCCGGTCACTATCCGAAATTCACATGCTGAGGATTTGTATTTTTGTGGCTTCCGGAGTTACGATGTTTTGCAAGGAGAATCGCGTGCACATCCCATTTCGTAAGTCGAGGCATATCGTTATTGTACTGGCAGTTTGCATGTTTTTGGCATTGCCGTCGGGCGCCGATAATTCCGGTGCAGGGGTTGTCGACAGCCAGACATTTCTGCAGAAGAATCTCACTCCGGCGGGTCCAGCGGCCAGCGCCTCTGCCGCGGCGGTCGAAAAAATCCTTGGACAAATGACGCTCAAGGAAAAAGTCGGGCAGATGACGCAGTTGGAAGTCGGGATGGTCACGGACGGTCAAGGGCCGAACATTCGAATCAATGCAGCGAAGCTGCACAAAGCGGTTGGGGAGTACGGCGTCGGTTCCATCCTGAATGTGAACGATCAAGCACTGTCCGAGCAGACCTGGCACGAAATTATCCGCGCGATTCAGGAAGAAGCAAAGAAAACGCGGCTGCAGATCCCGGTGCTCTATGGAATCGACACGATTCACGGAGCGAATTACATTGCGGGAGGCACGCTCTTTCCGCAACCGCTGGCGATGGCCGCGACGTGGAATCCGGAGTTGATGCTGCGCGGCAGCCAGATCGCCGCGGCGGAAACGCGCAAAGCGGGAATCCCCTGGTCGTTTTCACCGGTTCTGGATGCAGGGAGACAGCCCCTGTGGGCGCGATTGTGGGAGACGTTTGGCGAAGATACGTATCTCGCGACGGTGATGGGAGTGGCGACGGTGCGCGGTTATGAAGGAAGCGATCTTTCCAGCCCGGTGAATGTGTCTGCTTCCCTGAAGCATTACATCGGGTACAGCTATCCCTTGACGGGCGGCGACCGGTCACCAGCTCTGATTCCTGAAAATACGCTGCGAGAATTCTTTCTTCCGAATTTTGCCGGAGCGGTGAAAGCGGGCGCGCACACTGTAATGGTGAATTCGAGCGAGGTCAACGGAATCCCTGGGCACGCCAACAGCTATTTATTGAGAAACGTTTTGTGGGGCGAGCTCGGTTTTCAGGGGTTCGTGGTGTCCGATTGGATGGACGTCAAGAAGCTGGTCTCCGTACATCACATCGCGGCAAACGAAAAGGAGGCCACGCGAATCGCTGTGCTTGCCGGGATCGACATGAGCATGGTGCCGAGCGACTACAGCTTCAGCGATCTGCTGCTCGCGCTGGTGCAAGAAGGAAAAGTGCCGGTATCCCGCGTGGACGAGGCGGTGCGGCGCATCCTCACGGTGAAGTATCAGATGGGGCTCTTCGACGATCCGCTCCGCGGTATGGAAGCGAAAACAGTGATCGGCTCGCCGGAGTCGCGGCAGGCCAGCCTGGACGCCGCGCGCGAGTCCATCACCTTACTGAAAAACGAGAGCCACACGCTGCCACTTTCGAAAACGATGCACGTCCTGGTGACGGGGCCGGACGCGGATTCGCTGGTCCCGCTGAACAACGGATGGACGTACACCTGGCAGGGAGATCGCGCGGGGGCGTATCCGAAGGATCATGCGACGATCCTCAAGGCCATCGAGGGGAAAATCGGCGCAGCTAATGTGACATACGTTCCGGGAACGACGTACGACCACGAGGTGGACATCGCGAAAGCCGCCGAAGCCGCTGCGAAAGCGGATGCCGTAGTGATCTGCGCCGGAGAATGGGCTTATGCGGAGACTCCCGGCAACGTCGTAGACTTGAATCTGCCGGACGCGCAGCTTTATCTGGTTCGAAAAATCGCGGAAGCCAAGAAGCCCGTAATTCTGGTGTTGACCGAAGGCCGCCCGCGAATCATCAGCCGCGTCGCCGACTCTGCCAAGGCTATCGTGATGGCCTACAACCCCAGTAACGAAGGCGGGCAAGCCATCGCCGACGTACTGTTTGGCGACGTGAATCCCAGTGGCAAGCTGCCCATCACCTATCCTCGGTGGGCGGACCGCCTCTTTACATACGACCACAAAGTATTTGAAGGAGAAGACTACGGAGAAGGAAAGGCACAAGGCGCGCCGCAATTCGAATTCGGAGCCGGACTGAGCTACACGAGCTTTTCGTATTCGGATTTGCGCGTGGCCGTGGCGGGTGGATCCGGAAATGCTACGGTGCAGGCGGAAGTCACGGTAAAGAATACAGGGGACCGCGCCGGGAAGGAAGTCGTGCAACTTTATCTGAGCAAACGATTTGCAAGCGTGACGCCACCATTAAAACGATTGAAACGCTTTGCGAAAGTTTCCCTGCAGCCTGGAGAAAGCCGCCATTTGTCGTTCGAATTAACGGCCGACGATTTGTCCTTCATCGGCATGGAGAACAAGCGGATTGTTGAACCCGGGACATTCGACGTGAGGGTCGGAGGGCTCCAGCAAAGCTTCGAATGGAAATAAGGATGGCGGATTCCTGAATCTCCGTGATTCCGTATGGAATCTCCATAGATTTTGATAGCTGAGAAAATAGAATTCACTTCGAAATCACGGAAGACTTCTAATCGGCTTCTAAGCAACAACTTAACGCGGGGTCAAATTTTGCGGGAATGGTACTCGTTTTGCGACGAGCTGTATGTTCTGTGGTGGAGCGGGTCGCCTAACCTCGAGAGAGGGTGGGTAGCCCGCTCCCCATTTCTCCGGGCCATCTATCGAGAATTAGTCCTTCAAGGCCAGCAAAGACTCCCGGACAGCTTCCAGCTCTTTCTTCTTTGACTTGTCCACCTCTGGGAAGGACAAATGGAGCTCGTCGAGTGCCTGGATAATCGCCGAGGCCACGATCAATTGCGTAAACCACTTGTTGTCCGCGGGTACCACAAACCAGGGCGCATGTTTCGTGGCCGTCCTCTGAATCATCTCCTCGTAAGCTTCCTGGTAGTCCTTCCAGAATCCGCGTTCCGTGACATCCGCCATGGAGAACTTCCAGTTTTTCTTTGGATCATCCAGTCGCTCGAGGAACCGCTTCTTCTGCTCCTTTTTCGAAACATGCAGAAAGAACTTTCGAATTACCACTCCATTGCGCGTCAGATACTCTTCGAAGGCATTGATGTCGTCATAGCGCTCGTCCCAGATGTGCTTGGTGATCAGGCTGTCTGGAAGCTTCTCCACTCTCAGTAGCGGGGGGTGGACTCTTACGACCAGCACTTCTTCATAGTACGAGCGGTTGAAGATTCCGATCTTCCCCCTGGCGGGGACGCATTTATGCGTTCGCCACAGGTAATCGTGATCCAGCTCTTCACTGCTTGGCGCCTTGAACGAAGAGACCTCGCAGCCTTGCGGGTTTACTCCGGACATGACGTGTTTGACCACGCCGTCCTTGCCGGCGGCGTCCAGAGCTTGCAGGACGATGAGCACCGCCCAGCGGTCCTGGGCGTAGAGTTTTTCCTGGAGGCGATTGAGGACGCCCACGCGGCCATCGAGTATCTCCTGGGCTTGTTCCTTGTTTTTGACGCCGGTGGTATCCGAGGGGTCGCAATCCTTCAAGCGAAACTTTTCACCCTTGGTGACGCAAAATGGTTCTGCCAGGCGCGCAGCCTGCTTGATGACTTTGCCGTGTTTCATGGTTCCGGAAGTGTAGTACAGACGCGCGGCTTAGAACAGGGAACCGAGCCCCCACCCGAAAGCGGAGATGCGGTTTCGCGCGAAGAAGACGGACTTGTCCGAAAGACGAATGGAACGGTCCAGGCGCAAAACGTTCACGGCGTAGTAAGCGCGGATTGGAACGTTGACACCGGGGACGGTCCAGCGAAATTCAATCCCTGTGGACCCGTGAAGGACGCCGTTGGTCGAGCTCAGGAGCAAAGGCCGCGAGGGCCCCAGCCAATTGGGAAGCAGCCAACCGGAGCCGAGGTCGAAGAAGCCGGCAGCTTCCGTGCCGCCCCCAAGCGGGAGGCGATATTCGGCATTCGCACCGCCGATCAGGTTTGCGCCAGCCGGCGCTGCGGAAAGCGCGGGCGCGCCGGAGTTCGGCGATTTGAAGATCAGCGCATCGGGGCCGAGTTCGCCAGGGCGCAGTCCGCGCACGATTTCATCCGCGGAGAACAAGCGCGCGTAGAACGGCATGTCACCACGGTAACTGCCCGCGCCGCTGAATGTCGTTCGAAACGCGAAGGCGTTCCCCTGCGAGAAAAGCGGATCGCGCACGATGCGGGCGAATTCTGCCGAAGAGCGAATCATGTTTTCGCCGCCGCCAAGAATTCCGCCGGAGGCGGAGTTTGAAAGAGCCAATCGTTCGTTTCCGGTGTCGTGCGCCCAACCCATTCCTAGCGAGCGGCTGGAAGTGTCGTTTCGAGCGTGACCAATAGTCACGCCCGGAACTGCTGCGGATGTTGGCACTGAATACTCCGTCATGGTGCGCGAGAGTGTGTAATTGAGGACAACCGAGTCGGTGTTATTGATCGCGTAGCTCCAGGGGACAGTGATTCCTTCGCTATGCGAATTGAAGAACGGACCCTGTGCGCTGCTCGCAAATCGCGGGCGAATCACATTGTTGAAAACGGAAAACGCAAGCGATGCGCGCGTGCCGAAAAGACCTTCCTTGGCCAGCCCCAGCATCACTTGCAAACTTTCCGGCCCGCCTTCCAGCTGCGCGGAGAGAAGCTCTTCCCGGTTCAAGAGATCGAAGACGGTATAGGCAATGCCGAGGGTGCTGCCGAATTGCGCGTGACCTCCGAGCAAAGAGGCGCGCTGCTGGCCCGCCTCCTCGACGCGGATGGAGACTGTGGTGGTGCGCGTTGCGTCATCCATTTGAACGTGAATATCCTCTTTGTGGATCGGTTTGAAATAGCCAGTGCGCGCGATGCGAGCTAGGCCGGCTTCGAGCGCGCGGTCGTCCACAGGACGCCCTTCCCGCAGAGGAATGCGGCGCCTCATGTAACGGTCGCTGAATTTGTGCAGTCCTTGGAATTCAATGCGCCGGACGATGTACGGCGGGGAATCACCCAGATCGAGTTCTAGGTGGGCGGCATGTTTGTCTGAGTCCAACGTCGGCCTGGCCGCCACGGAATAGTAGGTGACTGAATCGCCCTTCGAATCCTTGGGCTGGAGCTCCGCCAGCCACCACCGCCGCAGCTTCTCTACCTGCTCTGCAGAGTAGGGCAGGTCTCGCTGCCATTCCGGAAGAATGACAGATTTTTCGCGGCGGTCTTCCGCGGCATGCCGGAGGGCCGGGCTGGTGGATATGGACTCCAAGCGATAGAAAGAACCAGCTTCCACCGGGATCGAAAGCGACAATCCCGCCTGAGTCGCGGCGTGAGGCCAGGGGAGCCAAACTCGCGAAGGATCATTTATCCGTGTTACTTGCTCGTTGCCGATGCGCGCTTCCGGATATCCGTGATTTTGGTAGTAGGAAAGCATGCGTTGGCGGTCGGCCTCAAAAGCCTCGCGCGTGTAAGCATTCTTGCTGCGCAAGGACGCCAATGGCTGCCATGGAGTGATGTCGCGCATCTGTCGATGCAACAATTTGGAGGAGCATTGTGGATTTCCTGCGAAGAGGACATGCCGGACTCGAAGCTGAGGTCCTTCGTCGATCTTAAATAGAACGGAAACCGTTGCGTTGGGAGATTCCGCACGTTCGATTCGAACGCTTGCGTCCGGGTGACCCAACTCGTTCAAAACGGAGCGAATCGTGAGAGCGATGCGCTGAAGCGCTACCGGGTCTGCCGGTTTGCCGAGAGGCGGCGCGAGTTTCTTCTCTTCCAGCAGTTTTTGGATTTGCTGTTGCGAGAGCAGCGGCGAACGCGAAAATTTCACCGCGGAAAGAAACGGGAATTCTTTCAGACGAAAAAGGACGACCACGTTTCGAAGCTCCCCGTTGGGCTGCGAAGCTGGCGTGGATGGAGGACGCGCTTCGACGCGAATCGATTCGAACCACCCGAGACGTGCCAGCTTTCGAACATCCATCTCGATGCGCCTTGCGTCGAGCGGGTCGCCGGCGCGTGAGGAGATTTGTGCCTCGACCGCCTTAGGGGAGATGTGGCGCAGCCCGGTGAATGAGATTTCGCTGATGAGCGGAGTCGCGGCGACAATTGCAGATGATGCTTTCGCGTTCGCAGGCGAGATATCATCCGACGGTTGCGCAGATGCTGCACCCGAAAGACACAATATTCCCAATGACCCGGAAAGAAGCCAACGCACGATCATCCGTCCTTGCACCGAGGAGGATGCGTGAACAGATGACTGGGAGCAGCGACGGGTTGTCTCGTTTGAGTGGCTCGATGCCCTTTGCACCAAGAAAACAGGCAGGCTCGCCGTCACAAATCCCGAGGCGAGCCTGCCGGAAGTCATTATTCCGTTGCGGAGTTGAGGATTTGTCCCGTTGCCGGATCGAGGAACAGTTTGTGAGTGTGCCCGGCATCGTCAAAGTCGAACAGGCCGTTCAGCGTGCCGGCGATGGCGTCTGTCGAACCACCGCCGATTCGGCCCAGGTTCCAGTTGTCCTCGATGAACCGAAGGACGGACGATTGGTCGGTCACGCGATGATCAACATAGTTCTGCCGCGCGTAGGGAGAAATCACCAGGAGCGGCAGCCGCGGACCATAACCGCAACGCCCGTTCTGAATCGTTCCATTCGCATCCACCGGCTTCGGAGTTCCGCAGTTGCCAGCCCCGAGGAGCTGGTCATCGGTCACGTTGGACTGGTTCACAATCGGACCCATCACGTGGTCGTACCAGCCGTCTGAGTCGTCGTAGAGGATGATGACCGCGGTCTCCTTCCACTCATTGGTTTGTTGCAGCGCATTGATGGTATTCACAAGAAAGATCTGCTCGTCCAAAGGATCCGAGTAACCTGCATGCCCATCCCGAATGGCCCGCGCCTTGAGGAAGCTAACGGCCGGCAGGTTGTGGGCTTTCACCGCATCCCAGAAATCGTTGATATCGTATTCGTGGTTCGCCGCGTCGCCCTGGTGGCCGATCATGGCAACCGAGGTTCGCGGCGTGTGGTTGGCGTTGAGGGTGGATTGCCAGTATTGGAAAAACGCATGGTGGGGAATGTAGTCGGCGGTGGTCAGCCCGGTCGTCCCGGTGGATACCGCTGCGCAATTCGCGAAGCCGCCCATGAACGAGCCCCAGGTGACGCCCGCTTTATTGAGCAGGTCGCCCACGTTTTGTCCGGACATCGTGATTTGCGTACGCTTGGGACTCGAACACACATCGCCCGCGGGATCCGGATCGCCGATCACGGCGCCGCTCGTCGCAGCACCCGCAATATTTCCACCGGCACCGAGCCCGTTCGTGATGGTTGCTTCAAAGGTATTGCCAGCGACCAGGTTAAGAAGACCCGGAGTCGATGGGCCAAAAGTCGTGCCGAAGGAGTTGTCGCTCATGGCGAAGTGCTGCGCGTAGTTCCACATAGCCGTTACCGTATTGCCGTCGTAGTAGCCCAGCGTACTGTTTGCGCCCAGGTTCGGGTCGTTGCAGCTAAAGGGATGCCCGTTTGGCAGTGTGCCGGCGAAGCGGTCCATAAGCCCGCTGTGAAAAGCGAACTGTTCATCCCCGTAAGCGTGATCCTGATCGCAGGTATTCGGGTTGCTGCGGTCGATTCGAAATGGATTCACTCCATTGGGATTGTTGGTCAGCAGCCCAGCGCTTTCGAGACTGTTCACTCGCGGCGTGTCATCCTTTGCGCCGCCGAAAAGCTTAGTGCCGTCATTGTTCGCCTTGGCGTGGGGGTAGGTGCCGAAGTAGTGGTCGAAAGAAACGTTTTCCTGAAAAATTACCACTACATGTTTAATCGGGGTTTTCGTAGGGAAGTCATCCCGGTCATTTGCATAAGCCGGGTACAGGGGCATGAGTGTGAGAGCCGTCGCGGCTGCCACAGCCATAGCTCTATGAATGCGATGGTACATGGAAGGTTTCTCCTTGGAATTCTTAGTCTTGAACCGCAATTGAAAGTGCAGGTGACTGACGCATGAACAGGAGGACGCTGATTCGAACGCGTCGGGACCAGTCTTTCCTGCGCACCGAGTTCTAAGCCGGATTTGTTAGCGGTAAGTTAATGGCTTGTCAAAACTGATGGCACAACTGCTGAAGCTGTATAGAATCAGGGCGACACTTCGAACCGATGGCTACCCTCGCGCGCAAACTCCGCCTGTCCGATTACTTTGCGTTGTCCTTTGGGACGATGGTGGGGGTGGGCTGGCTAGTCGTCATGGACGATTGGCTGAGGCGCGGCGGGCCACTTGGGGCCATGCTGGGGTTTGCGATCGGCGGGATTCTCCTTCTGCCCGTGGGTTACGTTTACGGACAGTGGGTCCGGCGTCTTCCCGATGCGGCGGGAGAAGCGGCTTATACCGCACAGGTTTTTCCGCCGATTGTCAGCTATTTCACGGGCTGGATGATGTTGCTGGCGTACCTTATCGTTTGCCCGTGGGAAGCAGTTGCTGTAGGCAACCTTGCTGCCTACATTTTTCCATCGCTGAATTCCTATGAACTGTATCGGATTGACGGTCAGCCCGTATTTCTCCCTCGTCTACTGATGGGAATCGCTTTGACGCTATTTCTCGCGCTGCTGAATTACCGTGGGATCCGCTTGAGCGCCAGCTTTCAGAATTGGACGACGGCGGCGATGCTGCTTTTGTTTGCCGCGCTTCTGGGCATCAGTGCCGTGCACGGCGCGCCCGCCAATTTTCATCCGGCGTTCCATGCGGCTCCGTGGGTTTCCATCGTTCTGACGATTCAGATCGTCCCGTATTTCATGACCGGATTCGAATCGGCGCCCAAGGTTGCCGAGGAAGCTCACCTGGATTTTCCGGCGACGGGGTTCTTTCGTGCTATCGCCATGGCCCTTTTCGTTGGGGCTGGGTTTTACGTTCTTGCTGTTGCCGCAGTAGCTTACGTTGCGCCCTGGCAGGGCTTGCTCGGCAAGCACTTTGTCACCGCAATAGCATTCGAGCAGGCGCTCGGCGCTAGATGGCCCGTTCGATTGATTCTCCTCATGGCCATGTTCGGACTCTTCCAATGTTTCAACGGCAATTTCGTGGCCTCGAGCCGGCTGCTCTTTGCCTATGGCCGCCGCCGGACCATTCCTGCCCGGTTCGGCGAAGTTCATGAGAAGTTTCTAACGCCGTCCGTCGCCGTCCTGGGGATTACCGCGGGGACTTTGACCGGCGTCCTCCTGGGTGACGCGCTGCTCGTGCCTGTGACGGAAGTCGGGTCGATGGCGTCGGCATTGGGCTGGCTTGCTGCTTGCGTGTCGTTTTGGCTGGTTGAAAAACGGGTTTCCCTGCGGATCGTGACTGGACTCGGGATTGGTGTTTCCTTGTTGCTCTTTCTGATGAAAGTCTTACCCATCGTTCCGGGCCACTTTTCGATGGCCGAATGGATTGCCTTGGGGATATGGGTCGCCATCGGCGCCATCCTCCATCGCGGCTTCCGTCCCGTTCCGCTCTAGAGCCGAGCTTCCGCCAGGCATTTTCCGTTTCGCACGCTTCACCGCCGGTCAGTCACCCGCCGGAAGCAAGGCTCGCGCCCTCAAATAGAGTGCCAGTACCAAATGTGTCTTGATGTGAACAGATATCCGCCTTCGTTTTTCCTAACATAACTCCTTGGAGGTACACCTGGATGAAGCCAAGCACAGAGGATGAGATCGCGGGGAAGGTTCACGAAGTGAAGGGCACGATTAAGGAAAAAGTGGGCAGACTGACGAGCGATCCCGACCTGGAAGGCGAAGGTATCGGCGAAAAGATAGCCGGCAAGGTTCGGAAGAAAATCGGCCAGGTGGAAAAGGCCCTCGGAAAATAAATTTGTTTTCATCCAGCGACGGAAAAACCATCCACGGAGGACGCATACGATGAGTCGGAATAATTGGTCGGAGAAGTTCACGACATTTGCGGTGGGCATTGGAGTGGGCGCGCTTCTTGCATTGCTTTTTGCGCCATCTTCGGGTGAGGAAACGCGTGAATACATCAGCGGAACCGTGAAACAGGGGTTGGATGATGCGGCATCCACAGGCAGGCGATGGAAGCGCCGCGCGCAAGAAACGGTGGACGATGTGAAGGCCAATGTAGCCGATGCGGTGGAAGCCGGCGGGAAAGCCTATCGCACGGCAAAAGATGTGTGAGTCATCCGTAGGCGGTTCGGTCTTGAGACCCGGCGATACTGCCAACGTTTGCCTTCATTAAAGGGAGCAGGGCGTATTTGTCGGGCTGTTCGCCATTTTCGATCAGGCATTAGAATCATCTCTCCTTTCCATCCTCCCATCGCCTCCCCTAAACAGCCTCCGTTGGTCATGTATACTCACGGAGGAGCCTGACCTTCTATTTATCGATGATTCCTTTCTTGCATCTTGGGCCGCTGACGATTCCCACGTTTGGCCTCATGGTGGCGACCGGCCTGCTCGTTGCAGCCTATGTTCTTCAAGCGGATTTCAACCGCCGGCGCGGCCAACTGGAGAAATATCGCCCCACAGTGGAGGCTCGCCATGAGGGTCTCTTGGCGAGGCTGATCGGACACTATCTCGAAGACATGGGGTTTGCAGTCATTGGGATGGCGGGCATCCTGGGTCTGATCGGTGCGCGCCTGTATCATGTTCTGGAAAGCCCGGCCGAATTTTTTGCCAATCCCTGGCCACAGCTTTTCAGCCGGTTCGGTTTTGCATGGTTCGGCGGTTTCCTAGGCGGCTTTCTAGCCCTCATTTATCTAGCTCGGCATTTCGGGATTCCGTTGCTTGAATTTCTGGATATCTGCTCGCCCGCTGCTACAGTCGGCTACGGCATCGGGCGCATCGGCTGCTTGCTTTCGGGCGACGGCGACTACGGTGTGCCAACAACTCTGCCGTGGGGCATGAGTTTTCCCAATGGCGTCGTGCCCACGACCGACCGCGTGCATCCCACGCCGCTGTATGAATTCTTCATTTGGCTGGCGATTGGCGCGTTTCTCTGGCACCTGGGAACAAAAGCTTTGCGAGGCCCTAAAGCCAAAGGCGAGATTTTCTGCAACTACCTCATCCTGACCGGCATTGCCCGCTTCCTGATCGAATTTATTCGTATCAATCCTCGTTCGTTCTTCGGTCTTTCGAATGCCCAGGCCGCGAGTCTCGTCTCCATCGTAGTTGGCGCGGTGTTACTTTGGCGTCTTAAAAGCCAATTCCACGCGTTGAAGAAAGAACACCGCATCGTGGAACATATTGCCGCGCGCGGCGATGTGCTCCAGCCGGAATATCACCGGCCCACTCCGGAATGCCCGCATCCGGAGCGCTGGCATATGTACGATTCGATGACCGCTGAAGTGGAAGTGCTCGATTTCCTGAAATCCATCGTGACCACAATAAAGCCCGAGCTCGTCGTGGAAACCGGAACATTTTCCGGGCTAAGCACCCTGCGCATAGCAGAAGGATTAAAAGCCAACGCGATCGGCCGTGTCATCACGTGCGAATATGAC
>Ga0210384_10000362_pt1 | contig 69970 bp, 72 predicted proteins | sample IncBWH2MmetaG_FD_160574 | JGI IMG/M metagenome (GOLD analysis project Ga0210384, IMG submission 160574) | Forest soil microbial communities from Barre Woods Harvard Forest LTER site, Petersham, Massachusetts, United States - Inc-BW-H-2-M | ecosystem: Environmental > Terrestrial > Soil >... | reverse complement strand
TTCTTCTTCGTCTGGGCGGTTGCCGTAACCGTCCTCGAAGTCGATGCGAAAATCCTCGACGGGCTCGCGGTGGAGTTTTTCGCGGACGCGCTGGTAGAGCGTGTGGGCGAACCAGGCAGGATGATTTTCTTTTCGCGCGGCTTGGGGATCGGCAGTGATGGACTTTGCGACGGCGGCTGCAGTGGCGGGGACTTCGGGGAGGCGGTCCGCATCAGGAAGCGCGATTGCCTTGGCAAAGGAGATGAAATCGGGAGCGTATTCGTCGAGCGATTGCAGAGCTTTTTCGCCGAGGCGACGAGCGGTGTCCGCGCGGAATAGATGGGCGCCGCCGTAAACGGTGTGGACGGGCTGGCGCTCGCCGCGGGGGCCGGGGTAGCGGGCGGCAAAGGCCTCATGCGCCTGCCGCAAAGAAGCGGTGATTTGCTGAATTGTGTCTTGGGGAAGAGACCGGTCCATCGAGGGCTCCCGTGGTCGATTGGGGGCAGCGGGCTGGCGTTGCCCAGGATGAGTTTCTCATGGGAGGCGAGATTTTAGGCATAGCGCGGCTTTGCTGAGGGCCGAGCCAGGGAAAAGAGCGAAGAGAGATTTCTCCCGTTGGTCGAAATAACGGGTTGGGGAAAGAGGCGAAATGACGTGTCGGGAGCAACGACGCGCACGAGGAGGGAGTCCGCTAGACTAGCGCACGGGCGAGTACTTCGGCCACTTTGCGGGCCAGTGTTTTTGGAGAAAAGGGCTTTTGCAAAAATGCCAGGCCCGGTTCCAGAACTCCGTGACGGACGATGGTGTCATCGGTGTAACCGGAGACATAGAGCACCTTCATCTCCGGGCGCGGAGCGGAGAGATGAGTGGCCAACTGAGCTCCGTTCATTCCCGGCATGATGACATCGGTCACCATCAAATGAATCGGACCGGGGTGAGTTTCAGAGATACGGATGGCCTCTGCCGGGCTCTGAGCGGCGAGGATCACATAACCGACGGATTCCAAAGACTGGTGGGTAACACGAAGCAGAGCCGCCTCATCTTCGACGACCAGAATTGTCTGGGAGCCGCCCGCTACTTTCTCCAACTGATGGCCCGGCGGCGCTGTGTCGTGGACGGCGCTGACGCAGGGTAGATAGATCTTGAAAGTAGTCCCGATTCCGACCTCGCTGTAAACGGAAATGGACCCGCCGCTCTGCTTCACGATTCCATAGACGGTGCTCAAGCCAAGGCCGGTGCCTTTGCCAAACTCCTTGGTGGTAAAGAATGGCTCAAAGATACGGTTTTTCGTCTTCACATCCATGCCGCAACCGGTATCGGTTACCGACAGCATTACGTGCGGACCCGAGAGAGCGGCAGGGTGCACGTCGGCATACACATCACCCGTTTCCACATTCAAAGTTTTAATGGTGAGCTTGCCCCCTGAGGGCATGGCGTCGCGCGCGTTCACGACCAGATTCATGATGATTTGTTCCAGCTGTCCAGCATCAGCTTTCACGCGGCCGAGCGCGGGGTTGGGGATGACCAGCAACTCGATGTGCTCACCGATGAGGCGCTGAAGCAGCTTTTCCGTTCCCGCGACAACCATGTTGAGGTCGAGCACTTTAGGTTGCAGCACTTGCTTGCGGCTGAAGGCGAGCAGTTGGCGCGTCAACAGAGCGGCACGATCGCCTGCTTTTTGGATTTCTTCGATACCCTTGTAGTGGGGATCGTCCGGACGCAGATTGTTGAGCATGAGCCCGGTATAACCAAGGATAACCCCCAGTAAATTATTAAAATCGTGGGCCACACCGCCTGCCAATTGTCCCACCGCTTCCATCTTCTGGGCCTGGCGAAGCATCTCTTCCAAGTTTTTGCTTTCTGTAACGTCGCGGGCAACGCTGGAAACGCCAACGATGTGGCCGTCAGAGTTCTTGATCGAGGAAAACGTGAGGGCAACATGGATGTGCGTTCCGTCCTTTTTCACGCGAACAGTCTCAAAAGGCTCGACGGTGTCGGCGCGTTCCACCCTTTCCATGAACGTTAAGTCCTCAACTGGATGTCCTTGAGGAGAAAGGAAAAGAATCGAACGTCCTGTAGCCTCCTCGGCCGAGTAGCCAAAGATGCGCTCGGCACCGTGATTCCAGGTCAGAACGATCCCTCCGGGGGTGAGACTTATGATGGCGTCGTGCGATGACTTGACCACGGCGGCCAAGCGGGACAGGTCATATTCACGGCGTTTGCGCTCCGTAATATCGCGGATGGCCGCCGTCACCAAAATCCCGTCGACGCCGTCCAGCGGGCTGAGCATGATCTCGATGGGAAACTCGCTTCGATCCTTCCGGCGCCCCAGGAGCTCAATGCCTGTGCCCATTTGCTGCGCCAGGGCTTCGGCGGCGGAGCGGGTTCCGTCCGCGATCAACCGTTCCGCGAAGCCTTCCGGAATGATGTTCTTTACCTTCTGCCCAACGAGTTCATCGCGGCGGTATCCGAACTGTCTCTCGGCCTGAAGGTTTAGAAGGACAATCTCTCCCCCCTGGTTCACCACTACCATGGCGTCCGGGGCGGCCTCCAGCAACCCGCGGTACCTGCCCTCCATTTGCGCGAGATGCTTTTCCGCCTCCTTGCGTACGCTGATATCGCGGATCGCCGCCGTGACCAGGATGCCCTCGCTGTTTTCGAAAGGGCTGAGCATGATCTCGATGGGAAACTCGCTGCCATTTTTTCGCCGCCCAGTGAGTTCAATGCCCGTGCCGATCTGTTGAGCCAGCGCGTCGGCCGCGGAGCGGAGACCGTCGGCGATCAGCCGTTCCGCAAAACCTTCGGGAATGATGTTCCCGACCCTCTGACCCAAAAGTTCATTACGATGGTATCCAAACTGTTTTTCCGCCTGGAGATTGAGGAGGACGATTTCTCCAGCCTGGTTGACGATGACCATGGCATCGGGAGCGGCTTCGAGGAGGGCCCGATACTGAATGTCTCCACCATCGCTTTTTCGGGCGCGATGCGGTGGTGCCATGGGCAGCAATGGAGCGCGCACACCCTTTGTTTTCGGCTTGATGGTCGCAGTCTTCATCGCTAATGATCCTTGGAGGTCGACCGACATAGTTTCTGGCCGATTGACGATCAGAAACTATGCCAAAGGGCACACAAATCAGGTTTTGTGTCGGGTTGAACAACCTTCGAGATATTCCGCGGAAAAATATCGACGCGGAAGGCCGGTCCAGCGTGTTTCAATTTGCGACGCACCGACCGGATTTCGTTTGGATTGGCGAGAAACGAAAAGCTCATTATGGATTGGAGGCCTGGGCCGAGAGGGTAACTCATGCATGCGACGAAGGGCGAAGAATCGCGCTAGAATCCCGCTGGGAGATTTTTTCACAGCTTCCATCGGCATGGCGTGGCACGCGGCGTGATAGAAATTAAGTGCGTAGAGAGATGCGGGGTAAGTAAGAAGAGGAGGCAAGGGCTTATGCGAGCGGACATCGTGCCAGGAGCGAAGTTTCCGGATTATGAGTTGACGGATCATGCGGCGAAGCGGCGGAAGCTCTCGGAGTTGCAGGGGATCGATCCGATGATCCTGGTGCTGAGCCGGGGAGGGTTTTGTCCTAAGGACCGGCGGCAGGCGGAGGGGTTGGTGCAGCTGCATCGGGAGCTGGAGGTGGGTTACTGCCGGCTTGTGACGATCAGCACGGACAATTTGTTGGAGACGAACGAATACAGGACTGGGGTGGACGCGCATTGGCCGTTTTTGTCGGACCCGGGACGCATGGTCCAAAAGGATCTGGATATTGCGGAATATACGGACCCGCAGCACAACCCGATGATTCCGCACACGCTGGTGTTGGAGCCGGGGCTGGTGATTTTCAAGATCTACATGGGATATTGGTTTTTTGGACGGCCGACGATGGAAGAGCTGCGGCAGGATATGCGGGCGGTGTTGAAAAAATGCCGGCCGGATTGGGACATCAGTAGCGCGGAGCACAAGGCAGCGTGGCAGCGCGGGGAAAAGGACAAGTTTTATCCGTATGGGAAGGGATACGCGAAGGTTTTTGGTGAACAAGGATAGCCGTCGCTGTTGTGACCGGAGCTAGGGCGGTAAGCCAGGTATCCGCGAGGCTGGCGGCGTCATCAAACGTTTTAGGCGGCCCTCACGCTTTGCCGCTTCGGCATCGCGCATTCCATAGAGGAGAGTTGACATGACAGCGAAATCTGCAAAATCAGGTTCGAAGAGCGCAGCAGTGGCGCAGAAAGGAACAACGCTCACCGCGAGTGCTGGGGAGTTTTTGATTGGGAACGATTTGCGTGTTACGCGGCTGGGATTTGGCGCGATGCGAATCACGGGAAAGGGAATTTGGGGCGAGCCGGCGGATCGGGCGCAGGCGATTCGTGTTTTGCGGCGCGCGGTGGAACTGGGAATTAATTTTATCGACACGGCGGATTCTTACGGTCCCAGCGTGAGCGAAGAGATCATTGCGGAGGCACTGCACCCGTATCCAGCGGGACTGGTTATCGCGACAAAAGGTGGATTCGAGCGGCCAGGTCCCGACCGCTGGACGGAGAACGGCAGACCGGAGTATCTGCGGGCGGCGTGCGAAGGAAGTTTGCGGCGGCTGCGTTTGAAGCGAATCGATCTGTATCAGCTGCATCGCATCGATCCGAAGGTGCCGGCGGAAGATCAGCTTGAGACGCTGAAGGACTTGCAGGCGCAGGGAAAGATCAAACACATCGGACTATCGGAAGTGAGCGTGCGGCAGATTCAGGACTCGCAAAAGATTGTGCCGATCGTGAGCGTGCAGAACCGCTACAGTATCAGCGACCGCGGGTCGGAAGACGTACTGAATTATTGCGAGAAGGAAAAAATCGGGTTCATTCCTTGGTTTCCACTTGCGGCTGGGAAACTTTCCGGCACGGAAAGTTCCATTAGCCGCGTTGCAGCCCAATGGAATGCGACGCCGTCGCAAGTCGCGGTGGCCTGGCTGCTTTCGCGATCGCCCGTGATGCTGCCGATTCCCGGGACGTCGAGCGTGGAGCACCTGGAAGAAAACGTGGCCGCAGCCGCGTTGAGAATAGACGAAAGCAAAATGCAGGAGCTTACGCGGGCCGCGAAGGCTTAACGCAATCTACCGTAAATACGCGAATAGAAAAGTCATGACCAATTGGGGCGCAGCAATGCTGCGCCCCTACAAGAGATTCGGCAGTATGCATGAGGACTTGAGTGGAGGTGTGGGCTGCTCAATACGGCAGGCGGGGAGATTCTTCTTTGAGAGTGATGCCGCTGCGCAGGAGAGTAAGCATGCGCGAGGCAAGATTGGTGATGCGATGGGCGGCGTCTTCGGGAGGGACGCCGCGGGCATGAATGTTGGAGATGAGGTTGCGGTCCGCGTCGGTGTGGCCGGAGCGGGGAGAGTAGGCCATGTAGGCGGAAAGGCTTTCGGCAGTGGCTAGGCCGGGGCGCTCGCCGATGAGCAGAACGAGGACGCGCGGGGAGAGCACGTCGCCGATAGCGTTCATGAGGCCGACGCGGCAATAACGGACGGCGAAGGATTGGCCGATTGTCCAGGCGTTGGCGCGGAATTGTTGGTGAAGAACTGGGAATAGGGCGGGGACTTGGGCGGAGACGGCGGCGACGGATAGGCCGTCGCCGATTACGATTTGGATGTCGGGGGATTTAGGGCAGCGCTGGGCCAGTTCGCTCGTGGCGGTGGCGCTGAGTTTACGGCCGAGGTCGGGGCGCAGAAGAAATTGCGATTTCGATTCGGCTTGGGCGGAGATCTGGAAGAGTTTCCATTGTGCAATGAAATCGGGCGGGAAATCTTTCGCTAGATCGAATTCGGCCCAGACGGCGTCGACGGCGCTGGCGTGGGCGGCGCGGAGATCGAGTTCCATTTGGGTGGAGTAGGAGGCGCCGCGTTCGACGAAGATGCGGGCGGGGGTGCGGGCGCGGATTTTTTGGAGGAGATCGGGCCAGGCTGGGGGCGGGGTGAGATTGTTGTTAGGCATGTTCGAAAACCGAAAATCGAAATACGAAATACGAAATAAATACGAAATACGCTGACCTTCCTGACCGGGCGCGGCTTGCCCGGCCCTTGCGAGAATTCAGACAGAAAAAGAACCGACCTAAAGGTCCGCCACTACAACTTCCATGTCGCGCAAGAGTTTTTGGCGATGGCTGGTGTCGAGGGCCATCGGTTGGGCATCGCGGTAGATGCCGGTGCGCTCGAGCCAGTCAAGAAATTCGGGGGCGGGGCGCAGGTTGAAAATTTTGCGGACCGCCAGGGCGTCATGAAAGCTGGTGGATTGATAGTTAAGCATGACGTCGTCAGAGCCGGGTACGCCCATGAAGTAGTTGCAGCCGGCGGCGGCGAGCAAGAGCATGAGATTGTCGGCGGAGTTTTGATCGGCGACGGCGTGATTGGTGTAGCAGACGTCGCAGCCCATGGGCAGGCCGAGCAGTTTGCCCATGAAGTGATCTTCGAGGCCGGCGCGAATGATTTGGCGCTCGTCGTAAAGATATTCGGGGCCGATGAAGCCGACGACGGAGTTGACGAGGAAGGGATCGAGGGCGCGAGCGACTCCGTAGGCGCGGGCTTCGAGGGTGAGCTGGTCAACGCCGTGATGGGCTTCGGCGGAGAGCGCGCTGCCCTGGCCGGTTTCGAAATACATGACGTTGTCGCCGGCCCAGGCGACATTGCGTGCGCGGTGATGTTCGAGGACGCGCTCGCGGCCTTCGCGGAGCATGGCGAGATTGATGCCGAAGCTGGAGTTGGCGGCTTGCGTGCCGGCGACGGATTGAAAGAGGAGATCGACGGGCGCGCCTTGATCCAGGCAGGCTAATTGCGTGGTGATGTGCGCGAGGCAGCAGGCTTGCGTGGGAATGGCGAACTGCGTGATGAGACGATCGAGAGCGCGCAAGATAGCCGAGACGCCGGCGACGGAATCGGTGGCGGGATTTACGCCGATGACGGCATCGCCGCAGCCGTAGAGGAGGCCGTCGAAGGCCGTGAGAAGAATCCCGCCGACATCATCGGAGGGATGGTTGGGCTGCAAGCGAATGGCGAGAACGCCGGGCTCGCCGAGAGTGTTGCGACAACGCGTGACGTTGCGAATTTTGGAGGCAGCGAGGACGAGGTCCTTGTTGCTCATGAGTTTGGCGGCGGCTGCGGCCATTTCGGGCGTGATGGCCCACTGGAGAGATTTCAAGTCGGCCTCGGTAGTTTGGTGGTCGAGGAGGAATTCGCGGAATTCGCCGACGGTCATGCGGCGGAGCGGCGCGAAGGCGGAGGAATCGTGGGAGTCGAGAATGAGGCGAGAGACTTCGTCGGATTCAGGTGGGATTACAGGATTGTTGACGAGATCGGTGAGCGGGAGGTCGGCGAGGGCGCGCTTTGCCGCGACGCGTTCGCGCTCCGAGGCCGCGGCGATGCCGGCGAGTCGATCGCCGGATTTTTCTTCGTTGGCCTTGGCGAGAAGGTCGCGGAGATCGGAGAAGTGAAAGTGTTCGGTCATGGCGGATGGCGGTAGTATGGCTGGCCGAAAGCGGGAAGGAAAGCGGGTGCCATAAATTTACTATTTATGGGGAATTGTTACCAACTTGGGTGTGAAAGACTATTCGTATCGCAGTGCGACCATGGGATCCACACGCATCGCGCGGCGCGCCGGAATATAGCATGCCGCGAGCGCCACAAGCGTCAGCAGCGCCGTGACGGCAATCATCGTTAGTGGATCGTTGGCGTGCACGTCGTAGAGCATCGAGGCAAGATAGCGCGTTACACCCAACGCTACGCCGATGCCCACGGCGGCTCCGACAATCGCCAGCACAATTCCCTGCCGTAAGACCAGCTTCAGCACGCTTGCCGGCTGCGCTCCAAGGGCCATGCGAATTCCGATTTCGCGCGTGCGCCGCGAAACTTCATACGAAAGCAGCCCGTACAATCCCACGCACGCCAGCACCAACGCCAGTAAACCGAAGAAGCCGGAGAGCCGGGCGACCAGCCGCTCCTGAAACAGCAATCGGTCGATTTGCTCGGATTCCGTTTTTACGTCAAAGAGCGGCAAATTGGCGTTTACCTGGGCCACGACTTCGCGTACCGCAGGGAGGATGGCCAGCGGATCGCCCGCCGTACGCAATTCAAAGGAAGCACCGCCGTCACTCTGCGGCGTATACATCGTGGCGTGAATCTCCCGCCGCAGTTCGTTGTATTTCGCATCGCGGACAACGCCGATGATTTCGTAGCCTGGTCTTGCCGGCCCGTTCGCGTCTCCTGGCGTCTCACCGAAACGTTTCCCGAGCGGGTTTTCCTTGCCAAGGTATTTCTGGACGAAAGCCTGATTCACGATGACCGGAGTCGGCGCCGAAGTGGGAGATGCTCCGTCGTTGGTGGCCGAGAGCTTGAAATCGGAAGGGCTGAATCCGCGGCCGGCGAGAAAAGGAATGTGCAACGTCTCGAAGAAATTCGGCCCGACGCCAAGCGTGTCCGCCTCGGATTCTTGATCTTGCGGCGTGCCGGGCCAGTGAAACATGGTCATCATCAGGTTGCCACTCAGAAGCGGGCCCCTCGAATAGCTAGCCGACTTCACGCCCGGCGTTTCGGAGAGGCGCCCCTGCAAGTCGCGATAGAAGCTGTCCACTTGCGCGCTCTTGTAACCAACCAGTTCCGGGTTGATGCTGAAAATCAAGATATTGTGCGAGTCGAAGCCAATGTCGATGCTGCGCAAGTTCTGGAGCGTGCGCACTAACAGTCCTGCACCAACGAGCACGACTATTGCGAGCGCCACTTGCGCCACAACCAGCGCGTTGCTCATGCTGAACCACTTTCCGCGGCCATGCCCCAGACTTGCCGAGCTTCCCTCACCGTCCTTGAGCGTTGGCGCCAAGTTGACGCGCGCGCTGCGAGAGGCCGGGACCATGCCGAAGAGAATTCCAGTGAGCAGCGAGACCGCGATGGTGAATCCAAGCACGCGCATGTCGATTCCAGTGGCGAATCCAAGGGGCCGTGGCTGATTGCTCGAAACAAAGGAAATGATTGTGTGCGCTCCCCAGTAGGCGAACAGAATCCCCAGCGCGCCGCCGAGCGCGGAGAGCATCACGCTTTCCGTCAAAACCTGACGCACGATCCGCGTGCGTCCCGCGCCCAGCGCCAATCGTACGGTCATTTCCTTGTGCCGCGAGGCCGCACGCGCCAGCATCAGGCCGGCAACATTCGCGCAAGCAATCAGCAAAATAATTCCGACGGCGAGCATCAGGACGTAGAGAGGATCGGAGTAGCGGGTGCGACTGCCGGTCAAGCCACTCTGCGCGGGAACGAGCGTCACTTCCGGATTGTCAGCGGGCGTGGACAAGGTCTTTGGGCCACTAGCCGGTTCGGATGGCACGGGAGCCCCCGGTGGTGGTGCACCTTGCGGCCCTGCCATAACGACCATCTGATTGCCCGCGGGTTGTGGCTTGGACCCGCCGGGCGGCGCCCGTCGAATTTGGACCGGTGTTCTCCCCGGCGCGGGTTGCGGTGGCGCGCCCGCTTGCGAAGCAGCCGGCGGTCCCGCAATCTCGCCGCCGCGGAAAAGCGGTACGGAGCCGTGAATCATTTCGTTCTGAAAGAGGCTGCTTACGATGGCCTGCATTTGCGCGAGGGGTGTCCCCGGTTTGAGCCGGCCAATAACGGTTATCCACCAGAACCCCACGTCGCCCTGGCGGTCGTTCCAGCGAAAGGCATCGGTGCCGATGCGCTGACCGTCGGAGAGCGGCAGCCAAACGTCGAAATCGCTCCCCGGAGCAATGCCGGTGAAGCGCTGTTCGGCCACGCCGACAATCGTGAATGGCACGCTGTTCAGCTCAATGGTACGGCCGACGACGTCGAGAGCGCCGCCGAAGGCGCCCTGCCAGTAGCCATAGTTCAATACGGCCACCGCCGCGGCTGATGGCGTGTCGTCGGGCGTATCGAGCAGCCGGCCTGCGGCGGGTTTCAGACCCATCGTGCGGAAAAAGTCCCCGGAAACGAGTTGGCCGCTGATAACGGTCGCCGGGCCGTTGCCCGTCAAAGCCAACCTGCCGGCGCCGGCAAACGCAGCCGTCCCCGAAAAAACATTCTCTCCCGCTATTTTGCGAAACAAGGGTTCAGAGAACGAGCAGCCTGAGGGATTCTGAGCACCGAAGCGCAAATCGGTTGGGCAATCGCCTGCGGACTGGTAGCCGTGAATGTTCGGGGCGTTGCGCGCCCGCCACTTCAGCAGGACCAATTGTGAAGGATTCTGGACAGGCAGGGAGCGAAGCATGACAGCGTCGATCAAGCTGAAAATAGCTGTGTTCGCGCCAATGCCCAATGCCAGGGTAAGAATGGCCACCGCCGCAAAGCCTGGAGACTTGCGGAGCGTGCGGAGCCCGAAGCGAATATCCTGCAGCAATTGTTCTAACCAAACGACGCTCCACACCGCGCGTGTGTCTTCCTTAACGCGCATCACGTTGCCGAACTTCCGCAAAGCCGCATAGCGCGCCTCCTCCGGGGACAAGCCGTGCTCCATGTTGTCCTGGGTTTCCCGCTCGATGTGCTCGCGGATATCCTGGTCGAGATCCTCCAGCATGCGCTTGCGGAGATTCATGATTCGCCCTCCTGTTCCGCGGGCCGGAGAATCTGTGCGATGGCTGCTGCCAGCTTGTCCCACTTGCTGGTCTCCAGCGCGAGCTGCCTCCGGCCCGCGGCCGTCAGACGGTAGAACTTGGCACGGCGATTGTTCTCCGAGGTTCCCTCTTCGACGGAAATCCACCTGCGTTTGATGAGACGGTGGAGGGCCGGGTAGAGCGATCCCTGTTCCACCTGCAAGACGTCCGAGGAGTTGAATTCGATGGCTTTGGCGATGGCATGGCCGTGCGTCGGTCCGAGCAGCAGGGTGCGCAGGACCAGCAGATCCAGGGTACCTTGCAGCAGCGCGACGCGCTCTTTCTGCACTTTAGTAGACATTCGAGGTGAGATTATAGCGCTTCCAGTAGAATGTCAAGGTGAGCAAGCCTTCGCACAGGACCGGCAACTGGGAGACCATCCAGAAACGAGGGTCAAGCAGCACTCCGAGGAAACGGTCGCGGCGATTGGATAATAATCACGTTTGAGAGCTCTCGCACGAAGAAGGGTCTGCCTCACCCAACGGAGTCGGGGTAAACGACAGCGGACAGGGAAGGAGTTTGTGTTGGGAAGTGTTGGGGTGGGAGACGGGGATTGAACCCGCGACATTCGGTGCCACAGACCGACGCTCTACCAGCTGAGCTACTCCCACCACTCTCGCAGAGTTTACCACGAGGCATCCACACGGTGAAAGACTCGCCGTTGCATCTGCTGGTGCCGTGTAGCAGGGGCCGTTGCAAGGTGGAAACTCTAGTTCGCGCGGGGCTCTTGGCAAGTCTCACCCATTGCTAGACTAGCGAGTAGGAATTGCGTCCCCGCGCATGAGCCCCCACGAGACCGATCGCCGCCACTTCGAGCGGCAAATTGCTTACGCGCGACCGATTATTATTTTGCTGTCGTTGTTGGCGCTGCTCGAACACCCGTTGACGGGGCACGTGCGGCGCGCGGTTTCTTTCCTGATTGCCTACTTGTTGGTATCGCTTGCGGTCATCCTGATCGAATGGATTTTTCGCAAGCGGCCGTGGCATCTTCCGCTGGGCTGCGATCTGCTGGCGCTGGGATTCTTTCTGTTCATCAGCCCGGCTTCCGTGGCGGTGTGGTTTCCCTTTCTTTTTGTGTGCTTTAGCGCGGGGTCGCGCTGGGGATTGCGTTCCGCGGTACCACTGGCAGGCACGATTTCGCTCGCGCTGGTTCTCCGCACGGCGTTCGAAGGCGAAATTGGCTGGATGCGAGTGGTGTCCTGGCTGGGGCTGGTTGCGGCGACTTTTGCCGCGGGCGCGGGCTTGGCGTTTTTGGGAGACAGGACGCGCGAATTCGCCTCGCAAAACGAGTTTCTCTCGCGAATTACTTCAACTATGCAGGTCGATCAGGGGCTGGCGGAGTCTTTGCGTCTGCTGCTGGATGAATTGGCCAATTCGTTCAACACCGAGGAGGCGTTGCTTCTTTATCGTGACACTGATCTCGAGCGCATCTTCCTGTGGCGGCTGAAGGCGGGCGAGAGCGAGCGGCTGGTTCCCGAAAGCATGCCGCTCGCGCGCTCGGATGGCTTCCTGCTGGACGACATGGATGCCGCGGTCTGCTGGAACAGCCTTGCCGGGGCTGGTTCCGGGTTCGGCTGGGACCGCCGCAATGGACGTGCTCTAAAGAATCTGCCCCGCCTGCCCAGCATCAGCCAACAGCAACTGAGCATGCGGTCCATGATCTCCGTGGCTTTCGAACAGGGCGGACAGGCAACGGGGCGCCTGTTTCTTGTGAACGGTCGCAAGCCGTTCCAGAAGAATGATTTGGTCTGGCTGGAGCGCATTTCCTACCACGTCGGTTCCTCACTGGAGAACCTCTTTCTTTTGAGGCACTTACGTGCTCGCGCCATCGAGGGCGAGCGCAGCCGCATTTCGCGCGACCTCCACGACGGGATTCTGCAAACGCTCCTTTCCATCGAAATCCAGCTCGATGTGCTGCGGCGTAGGGTCGCCGCGTCTCCCGAGCAGGCCGTTTCCAGCCTTGCAAACCTGCAGCAGACCGTGCGCAACGAATCCGCGGAGCTGCGCCACATGGTCACAGACCTCCGCCCACTGCGCGTGCAGAGCGCCGACCTGATGGACCTGATGCGCGGATTCGCCGAGCGCTACCGCAACGAGTCTTCCATTGCGCTGGACCTGCTGATTGACTCGGCCGACCTACAGGCCCCGGACAGGGTCTGCCGCGAACTGTTCCAGATTTACCGTGAAGCACTCAACAACATAAAAAAGCATGCGAAGGCTTCCCATGTCGTGGTAAAACTGACGCAGGACGACAGCCGCCTAGTACTCGTGGTAGACGATAACGGCGAAGGGTTTAGCTTCGCCGGCAAGTTTACTGGGGATGAGCTTGATCGTTTGCGGCTGGGTCCCATTTCCATCAAGGAGCGCACGCGAACCGTGGGAGGGGTTTTGACTGTCGAGTCAAACCCAGGGCATGGAGCGCGTCTAACGATCGAAATTCCGCTTGGTTGATATGGCCAAAACGAAACAGCAAATACGGGTACTACTAGCCGACGACCACGCGATCTTTCGCGATGGACTGAGGAAACTGCTGGATTCCGACGAGGATATCACCATCGTTGGAGAGGCGCAGAACGGTGCCGAGTGCATTAAGCTGCTCGCCAAACTGAAGCCGGATATCCTGCTGCTCGATCTACGCATGCCCGATAAAGACGGGCTGGCGGTGCTCGAGGAAGTGAACTTCGATACGATTCCGACGCGCGTGGTGGTGCTTACGGCGGCGGAAGATGACCGGGATGTGGTACGCGCTATGCGCCTTGGGGCGCGAGGAGTGGTATTGAAGCAGTCCGCTACGGATTTGTTGGTCAAGAGCATTCACCGGGTGCACGCCGGCGAAATCTGGCTGGACAATCGCATGACCGCCGAGGTCATGAAGGCGTTTTCGAAGTCGTCAGAGTCAGGGCCGCGCCGCGAGAAACCGCTGCTTAGCGACCGTGAAAAAGAGATCGTGCAGCTGGTGGCCCAGGGATTTCGAAACAAGGAAATCGGCGAGAAGCTATTCATCTCCGAGCAAACGGTGAAGAATCACCTTCACAATATCTTCGATAAGCTAGGCGTTTCTGACCGCCTGGAACTCGCGTTGTACGCCATCCACCACCGCTTGATCGACCAGACGTAATTTCTGCCCCGTTCAGCGAATTTCCTCGAATCGGATGCTTACGGTGCGTCCTCCATTCTTCGCAATATCGCTGAAGTCCGTCCCTTGAATTACGATCTCTCTATCTTTCCACTTGCCCAGGAACACGAGCTGGAAAGTTTTAGCATCCATGTTCGCCAGCGCGAGCTCTTCCCTGAGACCAATTCCTAAGAACGATTCCCTGTAGAATTTAATCAGCTCAGGAATGCTCAAGGCAGTATCGAAGGAGATGCCAACTGCGCCGGCTCCAAAGCGCGCATCTGGCGATTCGAGGTAGTTGCGGATATCCGGGGGCACCGGGAAAACGGCAGGAGCGGTGGCGTTGCGGGATTCTTTGCGAATCGGGCTATCTCCTCGGACCGCCTGCAGTCCGGGAGAAACTCCCGACTCGCCGATCAGCACAAACGCCGCCCAATTACCAGGGCCCGGATAGTCCTTCATCGTGCGAAGCATCGCTTGTCGAAGTGCCTGCGCTTTGTCCTTCCCTTTCTTCAGACTTGTGTAGAACTCGTTCATTAAGAGCGCCGTCGGCGCATCGGGAATCGACCACAAGGACACGACGAGACTCGGGATACCAGCGGAGATGAAGGCGCGAGAGAAACCAAGTACGCCATCGGCGTTCAGCCTCCCCTCCGCGGTATCGCATGCACTCAAGACTACAAGCTCAGCACTTAGATTGAGGCTGTCGATTTCGCGCATGGTCAGATAACCGGGATCGGTTTTCGATGGCGCGAGAGCCAGCGAGGCAAAATATCCTCCGGCGACGTTGTCGAGCAATCCGTGGGTCGCGAAATGAACGATGCGCGCGGAACGTAAATGGGCCAAGACGTTTTCCTTAGTGGCATCTGTGCCGACCAGAGGTTTGGCCGCAAACAACGCTGCGATTTGACGCGCCTCGTTTTCGGCTGCCGGCAGTGCAGGAAGCTGTATCGGTGGCTGGCCTGCTTCGATGACAATCTTCGGCATCGCGGGATTTCCCACGACCAGGACTCCGGCGCCCACATTTGCGGTACGATGCAATTGATCCGCGCTGAAAGAGAGCATTTGGACCGAGGTGGCGTTCACAGGCGTGTGCTTTTCCACGAGATACTTTCCCGAGGAATCCTGCAGCGCCGCAAAGGGAACGAAGGAGAGGACATCTTGCGGAATCAGAATGATGGGGTCATCGGGATTGGTTGGCAAAAGATCTTCGATCGGCTGAATCAGGATGCGGTGAAGATGCTGGAGCTGGATGTTCTTTCGCGGTGAGGTATCGACGTGCGTCGATGCCTCGTGTTTTTTGGCGGCCCCACGGCCGAAGGCTCCGACGGAAGCTCGCGCTTGCGTCACCACTTGTTGCAGCGGCTCCCTTTCCGTTGAGAGATCCGTTTGGCGGAAAGCAATGGATCCGTCCGGTTTGATGACCCACATGAGCACCGAAGCGGCAGGAATATCTTCGAAGCCGCTGAATTCCAAGAGGAGGTCAGGGTCGTATTGATAAACGACGGAGTATTCCACGAGCGTCGCGGCGTGTGACTTTGCGACTTGCTTGATTTGTTGCAACGCCAGTGGCGCTGGAACGGTTGCAGAAGCTCCAGGTTTGAGCCGTGTGGCTACCACTGCTGCCAGCGCTCGTGATCTGCTACGTTCGGCGACTTCCAATGCTTCCTCCGTGCGGTGTTGCGCGACAAGATCCTCCTGCAACCAGCGCAAAACTCCGACTTCAAGGTCATACGTGCTGACGGACGGCATGCCGGCTGTGAATTCGAGATGCAGGACGGATTCAAATCCATCGAATGCGCGCCGGAGATAACCTTCCGCTTCTTTGTATTGGCCGGTCAGAACTAAAAGGATTCCCAGGCGTTGCAACTGCCTGGCCATGGTGACGGATTTCTCGTTTTCTCCGCCTTGTTGGGCAGAGGCCACAGCTTCTCTGGCATAGCGAACAGCGGTGGGCAGATCCTTCAGCCAGAAATACGCGCCGCTGACTCCGCCAAGTTCCCACGGTTCTTCGTTCCGCTGTTCAGTGATGAAGATTTCCCGGTGGGCGCGTACCAATTGGAGGGAAGCCAAACGGCACTCCAAGACCTTTTGATAATCTCCTTGCAAACGATAGCCGAGCGACAGGAAACCGAGCGCGCTGGATTCTCCCTCAAAATATTTTCTGTTGCGAGAGAGCTTCAGGGCCTCCTCAAGAGTGCGGATGGACTGTTCGTTTTCACCGGATTTCCGTTCGGAGATTCCCTCGCTGATGAGTGAATCAATCTGCTCGTCGCCTTTCAACTGCGCGAAGTGTGCGGACGGCAGGCTCGCAGCGAGAGTGAGAAGGAGCAAGATCAAGAGCGGCAGGCGAATCGCTGTGCACTTGTGTATTTTCGACGTTAGGCTAGCCTTGCGCATACGTTCATTCCACCACTCTTAGCCCATTCGCGGAAGCAAGATCGCGGCAAGTTTTGTCGGTGTGAATGGCGAAGAGAAAGGCTCGACGACGAGAGGCGGTGCGGGCAAATCTGCACCGTCCGCAATTCGTGCGCTGCGCGGCGCATGGACGCGGTTGACCTGAACGGGAACGAGATAAGTGAAGTTTAGCTGAGAGCGCGCCGCAGACGCTTGGAGGTCTTTTGCAATTGCCGCTTCAAAGCGTCGACCTGCTTCGAAATATCAGCCAGCTCCTCTTTCGCGAGCGCTCCCGCTTTGGCCACCTTGTGAGCCGCGCGATCCGCCTTGCCCATGGCGGTTCCGATACCTACTGCTACTTGCTTGAGCCTGTTTTTCTTGGCCATCGTTATCCTCCGCTTGGCGCGAGTGTCATCCTATACCATAGGGGCCATAATGCAGAGGCTTCTGTACATTTTCTTGAACTGGGCAATTCCATCTTGAGAAGAGAATAAATGGCTGGCGCTGAGTCCGCGGTTTCCTATTTGTCTGTCAATTTCTAATCGATAAGGCCCAGTTTTCGCGCATGCTCTTTACAGAGGAAAAGATTCAAATAGGGATTTTGGCGGGAGTTCCATTCCGCCCAGCGATGCTCCCAATCCGGCCGCCGGCAATCGCAGGTGAATTCATCGAGCACACTGACGGGGCGAGTCTTGCTGGTCCGTGTTTGCGCATAAAAGATAAATTCGGCCCGGCAGTGCGGGCTTGCTGTTACTGTGTCGGGTGCATTGCTCATGATTCGTTATGGCCTCAGTTTCACCCCTTGCGCAATTTTCAAAGATCTCCAGCGCCATGGTGTTCAAGTCATTTTGTATGGATCGAACGGCTCCGTTGCCATCCCTGCGCAGTGATCGACGGTTCCCGTTCCGACCCTAAAGTCGCTTACTTCCGGCTTGACGTACGGCTTTTTCATGATGCTCCCACAGGAGCACCGGGGGTTTTCGTCGTTACTCAGTTTGCTGGATTCCACGACCAGGATTTCGCTGCCACAGGAATTGTTCTGGCATAGCCATCGCTCTCCCTTTTGAATGCTCACGCGGGGTCGGCCTCCTCTTTTCGTTTTTCTTGCGGTTCGATACCCGGTTCGAGTTGACCGGGTCTGATACGGGGCTGTGATGCAGGGAGAGTTCTTTCGGAAGACGTTTGAGGCACATCCGTAGACGATGAAGTTCATCATGCTGCAATTTTGCATTCGAAACGCCCGATACACGACGAGGAATTCACGGGTCGCTTGCAATAGCAACCATTGGAGTACAACCCGTGCTGGGGACTTGTTGGTTTTCGGCTTGTTTGTTCTTCGCTTGAACAGCCTACAAGAGCCAGTTACGTCACAAACTGATGACGGCGTCAAAAAAGTGTGGCGGGCCTACGGACGGCAAAACCAACAGAGGTGAACGAAAGTCCTTAGAAAAGGCGTTGAGTGCGCCTACCCGTGTTCGCGACTTCTGAGCCTGTGAGCGAATCTCTCGAATATTGCCTGTCATTGGTCTGTCCGGAGGCCTTGCACGATTCCACATCGCATCCGCCGCTACTCCCGGCACCTTTGCGGCCTGCGCATGGGAAAGGCGGGCACCAGAAGATGTGCCTGCAAGTTCTGGTTGGGATTACAACCAAACTTGCATCATTTGTTGCGAAGACCTTTTTCTACATTACATTTACGCCGGTTTCTGATCCGGGGCGTCAGAAACCCGTCAATCCTCGTCCCTAATCTTTCTGTGGAGGCACCGATGCGTTCTTCGAGAATTCTCGTGGGGTTGTGTGTGGTGATTTTGCTTGTTTTTGCTGTGTTTTTCTCATGTTCCGTCAGCGGCGTTGGATTCCACCCCGTACCGCTCGGGCAGTCGGCAGAGCACCCGGCAGGTGTCGCCATACTCTCCGCCGATGGAACTTCTCCGATGCCCAACCCGATTCCTATCCCAAGTCCGTGGCTCGTATAATTTTGTTTGAAGGCTGCATGATCGCGGGGGGGGCACATCCTAAAGTGTTCCCCTCCTCATGCTAGAATCCCTCAAGCGTTAAAGATGGGAGTGGGCCCCGGCGCACAATGCTAGGCCAATCAATTTGGTTGGTAATGGCTGCGGTCGAAGCAGCATTGGAATTGGTGCTGCTTGTGCGCGGCGTTCGAGGAAATTGGGCGCTTCGGTACCGAATTTTTTACGGATACATTTTCTTCGTTTTGTCGCAGTCACTGCTCCGGTCCATGCTGTACCGATCGAACTCTCATCTCTATCCTTACATTTATTGGCTCACGGAATTCCTCGCCCTTCTAATTGGTTGCGCGGTGACATTCGAGATTTATCGAGTAGGGCTCTCCGCGTACCCAGGGACTGCCCGCATGGCGCGTAGTCTCCTTGCTATCGTGTTCGTGCTAGCAGCGACGAAAGCTTTGGTAGATGCGTCAAATGATCCTCGCTGGTGGCCGATTGCAACTTCCACGGACCTCGCACTTGCCTTGCGCACTGTGCAGGCTTGCTCCATCGGCGCATTGGTGGTGCTTTTTCTGATCTACAGAGTGCCGTTTGGAAGGAATCTTCGAGGTATCGTCTTGGGCTACGGCCTGTTCCTGGTTCTGAGTGTGATTCAATTCGCCTTTATTTCTGTGCAGGGTGCCAAGTCTATCGCTTTTTGGTCGTCCGTACAATCTTTTGCGTATCTGCTGGTTCTGGGAATATGGGCTGCACATTTGTGGTCTTACGAAGAAGTGCCAGAGCCTAAGGCAACCGTGCGTCTCGAACTGGAGTATCAAAGAGTGGCGGCAGCCACGCGGCAGCGTTTGCGGGAAGCGCGAGGATATGTCGGCAAGGTAGTGGGCTCATGATCGGCGTTTCGATTGCTTTCGCGATGGGCATGTTTTTGCTTCTCCTAGGGGTGTGGAGAAGGGCCATGGTGTCTTCGCGTGAAGTTCCGCTTAACGGAGAAATCCTGCCGGAGTGCGCTCAGTTCCCGGTGGAACCATGTCCAGCCGAGTATGTTTCAAAGATTTTCTCCCGCGCCGACTGGGAATTTGTAGCCGCGCTGAGTTCCCCATCTCTGGAAGGATTCTTTCGCGCGGAGCGGAAATCGCTCGCGCTGCTGTGGGTCCAGCAGACGACCGCGGGCATCCAGAAAATCATGCGCCAGCACGCCGAGGTGAGCCGCCGCAGCGAGGACCTGGACTTCGCAACGGAAATGTGGCTCTTTCTTCGCTATGCAGAACTCCGCATGGTTTGCGCCATTCTTTTTGTGTCCATTGAGCTGGCCGGGCCGCTGTGGCTGCGCGGGCTGGCCTTGCGCGCCAGCAAGCTTTCCCAACGCATCGAGCAGGCGCAGGAAGCGTTCAACGCGGTGGCCGGGGAAGCGCGGGAAGTCCGGAGCATAGATTCGTAGTAGAGCAGAAAAGAATTTGAGATCACGAGCCCGGTGGGCATGAGCGCAACCTTCAAACTAGTTTCTGTGCAGGACGCTTACGACGATATCCTGCAACGCACGCTGTCCCGGATTTCCTGCGATCTCGCGCGTCTCGTTTATCTCGCTTCCACACGCGATTACAACACTGGAAACTATCATCACGAAGGGCTCGTGGCCCGCTTCAGCGTGGACGTCGCACGCAAAGCTCTGGAAATCGCGCACCGGCACGTATTTTACAAAGTCTCAGCGTATTCTTTGGAAGAGCTGGCCGAAGAGGTGGAAGTTTATCTGAAGACTTCGCGCGAAGGCCCGCTGGAAGTGCTGCGCGCCTGGCAAAACCTGGAGCCTTACCGTATTGCCGTTCCGATGGACGTCAGCCCCGCGGTAGCGCGGCTGTTTCTCTCCAACATCAGACTCGCCTTGGCAATTTGCCGCCACCGTCAGAAGCCCCTTCCGCCGCGTCGGTGAGCCTCATGGCGACGCTGGTCACCTGTCCGACGATTTCGGCGTCGGAGCCGTAACTCAGTCTCCTCACGCCGCACGGAGACAGAGGGTGCGGCATCAATAGCAAATAGCCGTCCTGAAGATCGCACCAAGAGCACGCATAACCTTCGCGCAGCTCCACGAAATAAATCGGCCGGTCAAATTCCGTGCGCCAGCGTTGCGGCTGGATTTTACGCACGCGAGGGTCGATCTGCACAAACGAGCCGGGACGCAACAGCGGGTAGAGCGTCATGTCCTCGAGACCGATATAACCGTACTGGCTGTGCCGGACGTCCAGATGCTGGATCAACGCGATCGGGACTTCTCCCCAAAGCTCGACCATGCGGGAGATCAAGTTGGTGCTGTCCAGGTCGAAAGACCTGTCAAAGCGCACGGGAAAAGAAACCGTTCTCTCCGAGTCATAAACTTCCAGCGTCGTCAGATGCGTGTGCGGCAAGGGGGCGGCGAGCTGGTGCATGGGAAGTTTCAGCAGATCGACGCCATATAGCCGAAGCAGATCGGTGAACTTGATCCTGTAGATTGAACTTAGGCTGTAAAGTTTGAAAATACTGGGAACCGAATCGGAATTCTCGACTTGCGTCAGCCAAGCGTTCGAGATCTGGAACTCCGGGTTGCCCTCCGCTTCGGCGATTCTCTGACTAAAGTCGGCGACGTCGCGCGTGGTTATCCCAAGTCTCCCACGGAGTTCCTTAAGCTGTTCGTTGGGCGATAGAGGGGGCACCGTTTGTGATCCTGCCTCACTGTAAGAAAATCATTGTGCCGGCCCGTGCCAAACCAAGAGGCCGCTCAAACTTTCCCGAGAATTACGGCAATCCTCGCGAACGGCGTCTATTCCATCGCAACGGGTGTTTCACTCTCTGAAGCGGACAAATTGCGCCGCCGCTTCAGTTTCGAGCAATCCCCTTCACGATGGCTAATGGGACGCCTCAAGTGCTGCCGTGGCTGGGTTCCGCCGCGGTTCACTCAAGATGCCGCATCTTAGCACATGCAATAGCACACTGCGACCGAACGCTCAGTCTGATGATCCATCTGCGGGATTCCGTACATCTGGCGGAATTTCCCGTTCGGTGACAACGTTTCAGCGAGCTCCGCTTTATCTTTTCCGGCAGCAACAAGCGTTTCATGCAGGGCGGGACGTTGCCGCGGCTGGGAATTGCCTCGCGGCCGCCAAGACATATCGCTCCTTGCATGTAACAGTCGTTTCATGTAACATGCGTTACATGAAGAGCAATGGAGAACGCAAGGAAGAACTCCTCGAACGCATCGTCGACGTCTTCCTCTCCCAGGGGATCTCCGATGTGTCGCTCCGCCCGCTGGCGCAGGCTGTCGGCACGAGTGCCCGTTTGCTCATCTACCACTTCGGTTCCAAGGAATCTCTCGTTGCGGAGGCTTTGCAGCGTGTCAGACAACGCATGCAGCATGAGTTTTTGAAGCTGGCTAACGCCAGAAGATCGCAGTCGCTCGAGAGCGTCTTCCTCCTTTTCTGGAAGTGGGTGCAAGCCCCGCAAAACCAGGGGCACGTGCGGCTCTTTCTTCAAGTTTACGGGTTAGCGCTTCACGACCGGGCGAAGTACTCGAACTATCTTTCGAGCACCAGCGAAACGTGGGTGAGATTTCTCGATCGGGGTTTCCATCAATTCCCGGCGCGGAGCAATCATTCTTCGGAAGCAGTTCGAACCTATGTCGTCGCGTCCTTCCGGGGCTTGTTGCTGGATTTGCTGGCGACAGGCGATCGTGAGCGCACCACCGAGGCGCTTTATCTGCTGATCGAAAGCGTTTCCTGCATGGTGGACCGCAAGGTGACGAGCCATCGGCGCGCTGCAACCCGGCGGAAGAGTTCCGCGAGCAGAAGAGTCAGAGTCTGAGGCCAGCGATGTCAGAGCCCCTAACGCAAAACACGAATGCTCACCGCGCCAGATTGCCCAAGGCGATGCGCGCCCTCGCTGCCAGCCTGTTCATCAATGCACTCTGTCCGTACGCGCTGTACCGCTTTCTTGAGCCGCGTTTTGTGCCAGACAGTCTAGTGCCGCTGGCCCTCTCCGGTTTGTTCCCCGTGCTCGGCCTGACCGTGGGCTTCGTAAGACAACGCGCCCTCGACATCATCGGGCTATTTGCCTTGGTGGAGGTAGGCGTCGCCATCGTAACCACGATGATGGCGCACAGCGCAGCGTCCGCACTGCTGGGGCGCACGTTGCAAAACTCCGTACTGAGCGCCATTTTTTTCATCTCGGTGCTGCTCGGCCGTCCCATCATGCTGTACGTCGCCCGGCAATTCGTCACCGGCAACAATGCCGGCTATCGCGCGCGCTTCGACCAAATCGCGAATCGCCCGGATACCAGGCACGTCTACAAAGTTATGACCCTGGTTTGGGCAATCACGCTACTGGGGAAAAACCTCGTTGGCATTCCGCTCGCATTGTCGCTTTCCACGCGGCAATTCCTCGTGGCTGCTCCGGCATTCAATTACGGTGCGGACATCGTCATTGTCTGGTGGAGCATGCGTTATGGATATTCCAGGCTTGGGCACTACATCGCACAAACCCTCCCAGCCAAGGATGCAGAATTGACCGCCGGCAGTCGGACCGAAGCATAATCGCGACGCGTTGGACCGTAGGCAACGGAGAAAACGCTCGTGCTCATCGCCGGGATGAAAGGGCTTCTTTCCATGGCCCCAGAAGGCCTTACGCGGTACAATCCCGTTTACCCGTTTCCCCTCCGCCTGAATCAGAATTGGTGCGCGAAAGCTTTGGCAGGAGCCATGCGTAAGAACAAATGACGATGGTTAGCTTTTGTGTCGAATTGTCTTTCAAGGAGCCGGGGTGCTGATGGCGACGCCGCAAAATTCTCTCAAGCCGGACCTTGGTACGTTGCGCATCAGCGAGGCGCATCGGGGGTCGGGCAAAACGGGCAAGCGGCTCGGCATTGCGGTGGTGTGCCTGCTCGTGCTCGCCGCGGCTGTGGCGGCTGCCTACGCTTTTCGCACACAAAAGCCTGTCGTGGAAGTTGCTGTTGCGCAAAAGGCAGAAGCCGGCGGCCGCGCCGCGCTGCTCAATGCCAGCGGCTACGTCACTCCCCGGCGCCGCGCCACCATCGCCGCAAAAATTACCGGCCGCGTCACGGGAGTCTTTTTCGATGAAGGCACGGTCGTCAAGGAAGGCCAGTTGCTTGCCACACTCGACGATTCCGATGCCAAGCGCGCCCTCGATTCCGCAAAAGCCGACCGCAACTCTTCTCAAGCGGCGATTGCCGATTTCGAAGTGCAGCTCAAGAACGCGCAAATCCAGCTTCGCCGCGCCGACCAGCTGCAAAAGGCCGGAGTGCAAACGCAGGAGGCGCTCGACAATGCGAGTATGGCTGCGGACAGTCTGAAGGCAAAAATCGCGCTCGCGAAACAACAGGTGGCCGCCGCGGAAGCTCGCATCAATGAAGCCCAGCAGGCCGTAGACAATTGTGTAATTCACGCGCCCTTTGCGGGGATCGTAGTTTCCAAAGATGCGCAAGTGGGCGAAATGGTGTCGCCCATTTCCGCGGGCGGCGGGTTTACCCGCACCGGCATCGCCACTATCGTGGACATGAATTCCAACGAGATCGAAGTGGATGTCAACGAAGCGTACATCGCGCGCGTCATTCCAGACCAGCAGGTCACCGCAACTCTGGATGCCTACCCGGATAAGCAGATTCCCGCCAAGGTGCGGACCGTCATTCCCACGGCCGACCGTCAGAAGGCTACCGTCAAGGTTCGCATCACCATTCTGAATCTAGATAAATACAATTTTATTTTGCCGGACATGGGCGTGAAGGTGGCATTCCTGGAAAACGAGCAGCCCGTCGCAAAAGAGAAAACAAAGGACAAGGGGCCGCAAGCCTTGGTGTTTATTCCCAAGGGCGCGGTGCGCTCCGATTCGAATGCTGCATTTGTTTTCCTGGTCCACGATGGAAAAGTCGAGCGCCGCCCCGTGACCCTCGGCTTGGATCGCGGCACGGACGTGGCGGTCCTGACGGGCGTCTCACCGGGAGACTCCCTGGTCATCAAGGGGCCTGAAAGTTTGTATGACGGTGAAAAGGTTGAAATACGTCAGTAGGAGACTAGAATGATCCGAATCGATGGACGCGACGACACCTCCAGCCTTATCCGGGTCCGCGGGCTGAACAAGACTTACAGCCGCGGCGGGGAGGAGATCCAGGTGTTGCAGGGCCTCAACCTCGACGTCGACAAGGGAGACTTTGTCGCCTTCATGGGTCCCAGCGGTTCCGGCAAGACCACGTTGCTCAATCTTCTCGGGGGCCTCGACGTCCCTTCGGCGGGCAGCGTCACTGTCGACGGCGACGAAATCACCCACATGGCGGGTCGCAAACTCACTCAGTGGCGTGCGCGTCATGTCGGTTTTATCTTCCAGATGTATAACCTCATTCCTGTGCTCACTGCGTTCCAGAACGTCGAGCTTCCGCTGCTTTTGACCAAGCTTTCCAAGTCGGAACGCCGCAAGCATGTGGAAACGGCTCTTGCCGTCGTCGGACTGGCCGACCGCTTGAACCATTACCCGCGCCAGCTCTCTGGCGGCCAGGAGCAGCGCGTGGCCATCGCCCGCGCCATTGTCTCCGACCCCACGTTTCTACTCTGCGACGAGCCCACGGGAGACCTGGACCGCAAGAGCGCAGACGAAATCATGGCGCTCATCGATGAGCTGGTGGGCAAGTACAACAAGACCATCCTGATGGTCACGCACGATCCCGTCGTCGCGGCCCGTGCTCACACCACGTTGCATCTAGAAAAAGGGGTGCTCGTCGAGGGCAAGACTTCGCGCGAAAGCGTCATGGCCGGGGGTGTGGCATGAAATTCAGCCGCTTGATTCTTGCCAATCTGTTCCGCAAGAAGGTCCGCCTCATCCTCACCATCGGCTCTTTTGCCATCGCTCTGGTTCTTTTTACGTTTCTTGCCGTGGTGAAAAGTGCCTTCAGCCGCGGCACGGAAATCGCGGGCGCGGACCGCCTGGTGGTCGTCAGCCGCATCGGCTTAATGCAGCTCATGCCGATCTCCTACCGCGACAAAATCGTCGCCATTCCCGGCGTCAAGGCGGTCACGCACAATCATTGGTTCGGCGGTGTCTATCAGGAAGAAAAGAATTTCTTCCCACAGTTTGTCATCGACCCCGAGAATCAGCGCCAGGTGATGAATGAGTTGGTGGTGCCTGACGACCAGTGGAACAATTTCCTGAAAGACCGCCAAGGCGCGATTGCGGGCGCCCGCACCGCCGCGCGTTTTCATTGGAAAGTCGGCGATCGCATCCCCATCAAAACGACTCTGTATGGCGGCAACTCCTGGGAGTTCAATCTCGACGGCATTTATCACAGCGAACGTCCCGGCGGCGACGAGAGCCAGTTTTGGCTGCAATGGAAATACTTTGACGAGAATTCGGTCGCGGCGGTCAAGAGCACCGCGGGATGGTACGTGGTCAAGCTCGATAGCCCCGATGATGCCGTCCGCGTCGCCAAGGCCATTGATGAAAAGTTTGCCAACTCCTCGTTTGAGACCAAGACCGAGACCGAATCCGCATTCGCCGCAGGTTTCGCCAAACAGTTCGGAAACATCGAACTCTTAATCCTCACCATTGGCAGCGTCGTTTTCTTTACGCTACTTCTGGTCACCGGCAACACGATGGCCATCTCCGTCCGGGAGCGCACCTCCGAGCTGGCTGTCCTTAAAGCCATCGGCTTTTCCGGGCGTGCTGTTCTTTTCTTCGTTCTGGCGGAGTCCGTCGTCATCGCCCTCGGCGGCGGCTTTCTGGGCTTAATTCTCGCCTACCTGGCTATCCCTGTTATCGGCGTGGCTCTCACCGGCCTGCTGCCACCATTGATCCTTTCGAAGTCGCTTCTGACTCTCGGAATTTGTTTTGCCCTTTTTGTAGGGGCAATGAGTGGCCTGCTACCGGGAATCGGCGCTATGCGGCTGCGCATCGTGAATGCTCTCCGGAGGGTTTGACATGATCTTCACGGTGATCGGACTGTTTTTGTTTGGCCTTGCGTTGGTACTGGCGTTAGCGATCATTGTCGGATTGCTGTCGCCTCTGTTCATTTCTGTTCCGGTGGCCTACAACTTCCGCAGTATCCGGGTGCGATGGGCTTCGGCGGTGGTCGCGGTCTTGGGCATCGCGGGCACGGTTGGCGTTTTCATCGCCATGTTGTCTCTCGCTCGGGGCTTCCAGGCCACGCTGGTTTCTTCCGGCTCCGCGGACAATGCGCTCATTACCCGCGCGGGGGCCACATCGGAGATTACCAGTGGAGTCTCTCTGGATTCGGTGAGAATTATCCAGGATGCTCCCGGCATCGCCCGCGGGGCCGACGGTCCGATGTTGACGCCGGAGGCGGTTCTGATGGCGCCGATTCCATTGCGTTCGACCGGCACCGATGCCAACGTTGAGATTCGTGGTGTCTCGCCCAACGTCCTTGCCATTCGCAGCAATGTCAAAATCATCGAAGGCCGCATGTTCCGTCCTGGTCTTTCAGAACTCGTGGTCGGTAAGAATGCCAAGGCGACCTATTCAGGCTTGACTCTGGGGAGCACCATTTGGCTCGGTAGCGCGCGCTGGCAAGTCGTGGGCATTTTCGACGCGGGGGGCAGCTCCTTCGATTCCGAAGTTTGGGCTGATCCCCACCTTCTTAGCGGCGCGTACAAGCGTCCCGACAATCTTTCTCAGTCGGTTACCGTGCACCTCACTTCGCCTGCCGCCTTTCAACAGTTGAAGGATTCTCTCACCTCGGATCGGCGCTTGAATGTGGACGTGACCCGCGAAATCGACTACTACGCCAAGCAGTCCACGCGCATGACCACGCTCATCACGCGATTGGGAGGATTCGTCGCGTTGATCATGGCCATTGGCGCGGTTTTCGGCGCGCTGAATACGATGTATTCCGCCGTCGCCGAGCGCGGCCGTGAAATCGCCACCATGCGCGCCCTCGGATTTGGCGGCACAAACGTTGTTCTGTCTTTCGTTTTTGAAGCCCTGATGATCTCCCTCTTCGGCGGCGTCCTCGGGTGTCTTGCCGTTCTGCCGCTCAACGGCCTGACCACCAGCACCATGAATTTTCAGACTTTTTCCAACCTGGCTTTCGCCTTCAAGATCACTCCCTTGCTGCTCCTGGCGGGGGTCTGTTTTGCGCTAGTCATGGGTTTTCTGGGTGGGATCCTGCCCGCCATTCGCGCCGCGCAGCGCCCCGTGGCGCTCGCGCTCCGGGAGTTGTAGGCAAAGCAAAATTTGATTTTTATGACGGCCGTTCTGCTGTCTGGGGCTGCGGTGTGCGCGTGCTGGATTCCAACATAGCTTGCGATGCGGCACGCTCCGCTGCACGCTTTGCGGAAGGAATAGGAGTGGCGTCTGGCACATCCGTGTCGGTGACGGCGCCGGATTCGGCCGCCCGATAGCGCAGAATGAGCAGCGTCAAGTCGTCGGCCTGGTGCGCGCCACGCGCAAAATTTTCCACGGACTCAAGAATACACTTCTGAATCTGTTCGAGCGCGCACTCCGGCTGCCCGGTCAGCACTTCGCGCAGCCGCGGAACGCCGAAGAGTTCCTCGTCGGGATTCATCGCCTCGGTAACGCCGTCGCTAAAAAGCACGAGCGTATCCCCAGGCTCGAGCTGCAGGCAGGCGGCCGTATATTCGGCCTCGGGGACAAGTCCCACAGGATAGGAGCCTTCGGTAAACGCTTCTATCGCGGTGCCACGCCGCAGCAAAAATGGCGAAGGATGCCCGGCATTAATAAATTCGAGATGCCCCTGCTCGTCGAGAATTCCGAAGAACATGGTGGCGTAGCGGCCCACATCGGAGTGATTGCACAGAAAACTATTCAAATGGCTAAAGAGCCGCGCGGGGTCGGTGCCAAGAGTCATCCCCGACAGCGCGCCCTGAAGCATTGTGGTCAGTAGCGCGGCGCCCAGTCCCTTGCCGGAGACGTCGGCAAGGAGAAAAGCCGTGCGGTTGTCACTCAGCGGAAAAACGTCGAAGTAGTCTCCACCGACGGACAAGCACGGCAAATTGTAGCCGTTCACGGCCAGGTGCGGGTACTCCCGGAAATCGCGCGGGAGCAATGCCTGCTGAATGTCGCGCGCGATGCTGATTTCCTGCTCGAGCCGCTGGCGTTCGCGCTCGCGTTCCACAAGCCGCGCGTTATCGATAATGCTGGCGGCGTCGGCGGCCAGCGCGTCGAGAATCTGGCGATCGAGCTGTGAAAACGCCGCGGGCCGGCGGGAATCAAAATACAGGACGCCAATCACATCCCCGCGCCGGATGTTCAAGGCCGATTCGGTGGTGTTGGCGCGCAGCATGGCGTAGAGCGGAATCACCACCACGGCGCGCAATCGCTGCGCGATGATGCTCTGCGCGGCTTGTAGGTTCACGTCGGCTTGCGCGAGATCTTCCGTAATCACCGGCGAATGCTGCTTGAGCGCGAGCTGAATGGCGGTCTGGCTCGGCGAAAGGCTCTCCGGTGGAAGCCGATGCCCCCCGCTGCGACGCGCGAGGCGCACTTTGAATTCTCCAGCCGCATCTTTTTCAAGCAGCAGGCCGCGGTCGGCGTCGGTGATGCTCACCGCATGATCGAGCATGTTGCCGAGCACCGAATCCAGCGGAAGCTGTGAATGCAGCAGTTTTGTGGCTTCGAGCAAAAGGTTGAGTTTGCGCAAACCGCCCCCTCCCGGCTCCGAACTCGTGATGTGCTCGATGCGTGTGAGGAGATGGGGAATGGAATCGCCGCTGTTGCTTGCAGCCGACGCGCGAAAAATAATTTCGTAAGAGTCGTCCAGTCCAAACGTGAGGATGTCACCGTCCTGCAGCTCGCGGCTTTCCACTTTTTCGCCGTTGATAAACAAGCCGCGGCGCTGGCCTCGGTCTTCGACGTAGAATCGGTTCGCTTCGGTAACAATCGCGGCGCAATTGCGCGAGATGCGCCGGTCGGAGAGCTGCAGATCGTTCCCGGTTTCTGCGCCACGCCCAATAAGAAAAGGTGTTTGCGTGACGCGCGCGAAGCGGCGCGCGCCGTCCGGCGATACGACTTCGAGAACTGCTTCTCCTGGTGGAGCAGTTGTTTCCGGCATGGACCCGTCCAAAACCGGAATTGTAGCATGGCCGGAGGCGCGCAATGGCGGCGGTCAAACGCAGAGCCGCTGACCGGTGATGAAGCCGGTCTACAGGGAACCGTGTCCCAATTGTTCGTTGACGTTTTCAGCGGGGCCACTAACCAGTAGCAGAGCCTCGGCATCCCCAAGCGTCGCCATTGAGGTCTTCAGCGTACAGACCTGACAACCCACCGCGTAGATTTTTCGCTATCTTGTAAGAGCAGCGCTCAAGCATCACCCCCAAAATCCTAAATCGCTCGCAATATTGGGTTTATTCGAAGGTAATTTGGCCTTCCTGTTGCCTCTATTCCAGTTCGTGGCTCTTTTTTTGAAGATACAGTAACTCCTGTATTTTCTTTTCTTTAGTAGAGATGACCGATTGTTTACAGCCTGCTTTTGAGCGCAACCCGGTACCCCTGATGCGTGTTCCTAATATGGAGGAAGATTGCCCCAAAGGGCTGCGGACATGAAACTGGGAAACCATATCGTCCTGCTTCTTGCGCTACTCTTGCTTGTGCCACGGGCGAGGGCGGACGTCACCGTCCTGCTCGAAGAGCCGTACAGCTACGACGGGGCCTTGGTCGGAACTGGCCATTCGGCCGTTTACCTGACGCGCGTCTGTGCTGCTTCTCCCACGCTCCTGAGGCGCTGCGAACCCGGCGAGTCCGGCGTGGTGCTCAGCCGGTATCACCGCTTGTCCGAATACGATTGGATCGCCATTCCCCTGCTTCCTTATCTCTATGCGGTCGACAAGCCCGAGGACATTCCGCTTTTTGCGGACGCCAGAATTGTCGCCTCGTTGAGAGACCATTACCGGCGGAATCATCTGGAATCGATCGCCCCCGACGAACCCTCGGGAGCTACGCCGGGAGGGAATTGGTACGAGCTTGTAGGTTCTGCGTATGACCGCACGCTGTATGGCTTTCAGATCGAAACGAGCGAACAGCAGGACGATAATTTCATCGCTGCCTACAACTCCAGAGCCAATCGCGAGAATTACAAATTCCTGACGAGCAATTGTGCCGATTTCGTGCGTGAAGTCGTCAACTTTTATTATCCAAAAGCCGTTGGCCGCAGTTGGATTGCGGATTTCGGCGTAGCCACTCCCAAGCACGCGGCAAAGTCTCTGGTGAAATACGTCAAGCGGCATCCGGAGCTGCAATTTTCATCGTTTATCATTCCGCAAGTTCCTGGGACCATAAAACGCAGCACCTCCATACATGGTGGCGTGGATTCGGTATTCAAGGCGAAAAAATACGAAATCCCGCTGCTGGTTTTTCAGCCGTTCGTGGCCGGTGGTTTTGCGGTTGCGTACGTTGCGGGTGGCCGGTTCAACCCGGCTAAAGGAGCGAAGGTCTACGATGCGAACGGTAATTTGGAGCAGCCGTTGACGGCGGAAGAGCGGCGTTCCTACGAAAAAGGTTTGGAAGAATTGCTGCGTGCAGAACCCGGCATAGTTGCGGGAAACGCGCGCGCTTCCTGGAAAGAGTTTGCAGCGAACGCGCAACTCCGGCAAGACGCGTTCGATGGTCCTGTTCTGTTGGCCGAATCTGGTGACAAAGTAGTGGCTGTGGGGATCACGCGCGGCAACGTGCTTAACACACCAGCCCCGATTGAACTTATACGGAATCTGCTGGTGGCCCGGCTCCAAGAGGAACTGCGCAGCAAGTCCTCTGCGAAAATATCGGATGCCCAAGTGCGCGCGGACTGGCAACTCCTCCAAGCGATCATTCACGCGAGGTCTTCAGAACTTGCGGCGCGCATGGAAACCGTCCAGCGTTCAGGGCACAACGGGACGAATTGATGCGGCCGTCTTCGTTGCCAAATCAGGAACGTGGTTGCCGCATTCGTCCCCAGGACAAATCTCTTCCTTCCGAGTCTTCCCACCTATTTACCGCTTTGGGTTTCTTCGTCTGAACCCGGCGCGCGGCAATGGAGGAAACCTTTGCAAAGCATTGCACATTGCGGGACTTATGATAGCTTGTCATCCGCAATGCGGAACCCAATCGGGACAAACACAGATCGAGATTTGGAAGGTTAGAAAGATGATCAAGATCGTGCGATGGACCATGATTTTCGTGGGACTGGCAGGATGGATAGTTGCGGCAGAAACTACGCAGGCAGCGGACAAGCATGTATTTGGCCTTGATGACTATTCCGGGTTGCGCCGCGCCCATGCCTTGGCTGTTTCCCCGGATGGAACCACGATTTTGTATCAAGTGAGCTTCGACGGAATGAAGGGTCCCGAAAAGCACGAATGGCACTTGATTGCCATGTCCGGTGAAAACGAATCGAAACTCGATCTGCCCGAAAATTTCGAGCCGGCAGGGTTCACGAAAGATGGCGCTTCGCTGTACGGCGAATACGGAGTGGAAAAGAAGGAACAACTCGCGATTGTTCCGTTGGCGCAAGGCAAAATCACTCAAATCCTCTCGCTGCCCAATGGCATTCGTTCAGCGACATTGTCCCCGGATGGAATTCGTTTTGCTGTGCTTGCCGATCCGCGTGCGAAAGACCCTCTCGCGGGCATCCACAACGTAATTGAAAACGATCAAACAGGTTTGTACGTTGTGGGAGTGAATGGCACCGACGGCAGATGGTGGTGCCCGTCGCTCAAAGACATCACCGACATTGCTTGGTCCCCGGATGGATCACAGCTCGCGGTGGTCACCCAGACTCCAAAAATCGGCCATCACGAATTGCATTCTTTCATCGATATTTGCAGTGCTTCAGGCGCGCGAAGACTCGCTGAAATTCCAAATTCGACCAGCGGCATTGCGTGGGCCAACGGTGGCAAAGAGCTGGCCTTTGCGAGCACCAACACGCCGGTGCTAACTCCTGATCATCTCTGGACGGTTCCAGTTTCTGGCGGCGCGCCCGTAGATCGCACGCCACAATTGACTGGCTCGATCCTTGCCGTGACCAACGATCCGCATGGAACGGTCTGGCTGGACTTGCACAAGGGTGTGAGTTCGGAGGTTGGGGCATACCGCGACGGAAAAATCGAGACTGCCTATCGCTGGCCCGGCGGTGTTTTCGAAGGGCCGCCGGTGTTTACGACGATTGCGGCCGTGCCGGAAGTCCTGGCTTTCAGCGTGGGTGAACGGGGCCATGCGGAAAACGTGGCGGTTAGCCGCGGAGCGCAGCTGCAGAAAATCACGCATGAAGGCGACGACACGCTCGCGAATGTAAATCTCGGCGATGTGAAAGTGGTGCAGTGGACCGCCAAGGACGGAACGAAGCTCGAGGGGATCGCTACATTTCCCGCAGGGTATACGGCTGGTAAAAAGTATGCGTTTGCGGTGGTTCCCCATGGCGGCCCCGAAGCCAACGATGCGCTGGAATTCGACCTCATTTCACGGCTGCTCGCCGCGCAAGGTTACGTCGTCTTGCAGCCACAATACCGCGGGTCCACAGGATACGGTTCGGATTTTCTCGCGGCCATTTACCAACATTTCGGCGACCGCGCTTACGCCGACGTCGACAGCGCCACCGATTTCGCAATCGCGCAAGGCTGGGCGGATCCGGACCGCCTGGCGATTTTCGGCTGGAGCGCCGGCGGCTTTATGACTTCCTGGACGGTGACGCAGACGCACCGTTACAAGGCCGCAGTCGAAGGCGCGGGCATCACGGACTGGCTTAGCTTCATACCAACGAGTGATACCTGGCAAGTCGATTACGATGCACGGCTGCAGGAAAAAGATCCCACGCCGATGCTGCAATTCTCGGCGGCGATGCACGCCGACCAGGTCACCACGCCTCTGCTGATCCTTCACGGGGAAGCGGACATTCGTGTGCCCACGTTTCAAGGGCGCGAATTTTACGTTCTACTCGCGGAGCGCGGCAAAACCGTGCGCATGGTCACGTATCCGGATTCGCCACATTTTCCAAAGCTGGCCGAACAGCGGCGTGATGTCTTCAAAGAAATTATCGATTGGCTGGCGAAATACAATCCGTGAACGCCAAGAGCTGACCCAATAAAATTCTTTCGTTCGCAGGGCATCGATTCTACCTCGCGGCTGAGGCCAGGCGGCGAGTAACGTAGTCGGTGAGATACGCGACGAAGAGTTCGTTGAGCTGGCGCGTCACCGGGCCGGGAGCGACGGCGATTTTGCTTCCCGCGATTTCGCTGACGCCGAGGACATTGCGGTTAGTGGAAGTGAGAAAAACTTCGTCGGCGGTGTAGAGATCTTCGGGCCGAAGCGTTTGTTCCACGACGGAGACGCCGGCTTCGGGCGCGATTTCCATCAAGATGCCGCGAGTAACGCCCTCGAGGCAGCCGGAATTGAGCGGCGGAGTGAAGACTTTGCCGTTCTTCACGCAGAAAATGTTGGCGGAAGTACATTCAGCGACTTCGCCGCGCTCGTTCAGCAGAACCGCTTCGTGAAATCCTTCCTTGTTGGCTTCGGCGACGGTCCACACATTGTTGAGCCAGGAGATGCTTTTTACGCCGGAGAGCGTGGAAGCCGCGTGGCGGGCGTGTTCGCGCAAAGTGAGGCGAACCGGTTCTTCATGTTGGGGGAGGGCCGCGGAATAAATGATGAGATCGACCGGCGGCTGCTCCTCATCGCTTTGCCAGAAACCGCCGGCCTGGTTGTTTACAAGATAGATGCGGGCGCAGCCCTCGGAGACTTTGTTGGCGCGAATGACTTCATGGAGATGGACGCGAACTTTGGCCGCGGTATAAGGCATCGGTAGCTGGATAATGGCGGCGTCTTTTTCGAGGCGGCGCCAGTGACGCTCGTAGGCGAAAGCTTCGCCGCTGGCGATGCGCAAGGTGGTGAAAAGTCCCCATCCGCAGATGAGGCCCGCCTGGCCCGGAGAGAGACGAACCTTTTCGACCGGCAGAAGGCTCTCGTTGTGAAAGATGTTGCGGTGAATCACGCGCGCTCCTCGGAGGCGATCCCTCTTTGCGCTACGTTCCATTCTACAGAAGTTTAGGACGACGTGGCGGGGAAGGCGGCGGGCCGGTTCCATTCTGGAACGGCATGGATCTTATGCCCCTCAGCACAAGGCGTATTGTCGGTAATGGCACACTGAAACCGAAGAACGGACGCTACGACGCACTGTTAGGGCGTTGGGGTACGACGCCGGAAAATATTCTAGGTGGGTGCCAGCAGGCGGTGCGAGTGCGACGGATGGCTGCTTCGGGTGGTTACACGGAAAGAAATCGCTGGCGGCAAGAAAAGCTGAGAACCGGCGAAGATGCGATTGGGATCGAGGATGCCGGGGTTGGCGGAGAGCAGTTCGCGCCAGCGGAGACCGGAGCCGAGATTCTGCTTGGCGAGTTTCCAGAGGGAATCGCCGCGTTTCACGGTGATTACAATTCGTTGCGTTGAACTGCCAGGGGAGATAAATGGTTCCACGGGCGCTATGGAAATGACGGGTGGTTTGGCGCGCGCCTTGGGAACGACGTGCGGGCGCGAGGGGGCGGTGAGCTTAGGTGCGACGGGTAGGCGCGGCTGAGTGACCACCTTGGGTTCCGCGACCGGACGAGACCGAGTGATTGCCATTCGTTCGACGGACGGACGGGGTGGAGTGACGAGCTTGGGATCGAGGGCCGGGCGCGTGGGACCAACTGGTTTGGGCTCGGCAACTGGGTGCGCGGGAGTTAGAAGTCTGGGCTCGGGAGTGAAAAATTTGGGGCGCTCGAAGGGGGAACGTTTTACGAACGGTCGATAGGGAGCGATGCGCCGCGGGAGAGGCTTGGAATAATTTGGCAGAGGTGGTTGCAGCGGTTGCGCCAGCGGCTTCGGCAAAACGAACACCGGCGGTTTGGGCGAAGAAAGCAGCGGCGGCTGGGGTGAAGCCAGCACCGGGGGCTTCGGTGAAGCCAACACTGGAGCAGCGGCGAAGGGAAGATGGAAGTCCGCTGATTGCTGAAGTTTTTGAGCTTGTTTCTGTTGGCGGAAATAGCGTGCGACGTCGCCGAGAGGAGCGTCGGGAGGAAGCGATTGTGCGTCCACCGCTTGCTCGGATTTTTCCGTCGGGGCTGGAGGAGCCTGCTGATTTTTTCTGGCTTCGACCTGGGCATGGTCTTCCGGTGTGAGGATCTGGACGCGATGCAAATCTTCTTCGGTGTAAACGTGCTGGGATTTTTTCTGCAAGGCTTCTTTTCGGGAGCGTTCCTGTCTTGCTGCTGCGGCGACATCCTGGTCATTGCCGCCTTGCGCATGGCATTGTGCAGCGAACAAAATAGCGCAGGATGTAAACAGGATTGCTGGAGAAACCAAGCGCAGAAATCCGGTGGAACGCCTCGAAGTTAGCGAGGGGCCGAGTGCGAACGGCGTGACGAGATCAGTTCTTTGCATTTCAAACCGACCACGGGGGGACACCGCTTAGGAACGAAGCATACTCAATGACTGGAGCCAGTGTGAAGAGGCTTTTGGACTTGGGATTCGTAGAAGTTACGGGGTAGTCGGGCATAGGAGATGTCAATTGATGATGTCCGCGGACGTTTCCGCTACCGGAACTCCGTTGACAGGAAGAGGATGCTACTTTAAGATTGACGTTTGTCTCTACAGGGAAAGGTGTGACTGTTGCGATGAGGACGTACGTAGCCAAGGGTGCAGAGGCCGAAGCGCTGAAGGTCGGCGCGAACTGGTTTGTGGTGGACGCAACGAATGTGGTACTGGGGCGGCTTGCGACCAAGGTCGCGCGCATGCTGATGGGCAAGGACAATCCCAGCTTTACGCCGTACCTGGATTCGGGCGACCACGTGGTGGTGATTAACGCGGATAAGATTCGCATGACCGGGAACAAGGTCGAGCAAAAAGTTTATTATTCGCATAGCGGATATCCGGGCGGGCTGAAAGAAGTGCCGGCGAAGAGGTTGCGGCCGATCAAGGCCGACTGGATGGTGCGCGAAGCGGTTCTGGGAATGTTGCCAAAGAACAAGCTGCGCGCGCGTCGCGCGAAGAAGTTGCGCGTGTACCGGGATGCGGCGGGGTTGGCGCGGCATGCGGGGCAGAAGCCGCAGGCTGTGGCGGTTTAAGAAGAAGCACAGACTAAAGTCTGTGTCACAGTTTTCTGCACGTTGGTGGTCCTTGAACAGTGTGACCGCGAAGCGGTCAACCTAAGCGGTGCCTTAGCAGGGAATCAGCCGGACGTGAATTTCGAGAGCGGATTAGACCGATTCGGGTCTTTTTGTCTTAGGAGGAACGTTGAGTTCTACGGTTACGCCCCTCGCGGGCAAGCAAACCTGGTTTCTCGGGACGGGACGGCGCAAGGAGTCGGTCGCGCGCGTGTTCCTGCGCCCGGGGACGGGGAAGTTCACGGTGAACGGACGGACCGTGGAGCAGTATTTTCCGAACTTTGCGTGGAAGCATGACGCCACGGAGCCGCTGAAGTTTACGAGCCTGCACGATCAGGTGGACGTGAAGGTGACGGCCCATGGCGGCGGCGTTGGCGGTCAAGCGGGAGCGGTGCGTATGGGATTGTCGCGGGCGATTTCGCGCTACAACCCCGAGCTGCGGCCGGCGCTTCGCAAGAATGGATTTTTGACGCGCGATTCGCGAATGAAAGAACGCAAGAAATACGGGCAGAAGGGCGCGCGCAAGCGCTTCCAGTTTACGAAGCGCTAATTGGATTTGGCTGGTCCTGCGTTGCGGGACCGGCGTCGAGCTCCGGAGGGTATGCGCAAGCAAATCCTCCGAGATCACGGCCGGCAAGGAGCCGGCAAAAGGCTGTTCTTTGGCGTAGTTTTCGTCCCAAGAGCGTCGGGCTAAAGCCCGGCACCTACAGGGATAAACGCGCCGCTGCAAACAGCTATCCTTAAAGGAGGAAACTTGGCAGTAGAAATTACGATGAAAGAGTTGCTGGAGGCCGGAGTTCACTTTGGCCACCAGACGCGGCGCTGGAACCCGAAGATGAAGGAATATATTTTCGGGGAACGTAACGGCATCCACATCATTGATCTGCAGAAAACCCTCAAGATGTTCCGCGAAGCGAGCCGCTTCGTGGGCGATCTCTCCGCGCAGGGAAGAACCGTTTTGTTCGTGGGCACCAAGCGGCAGGCCCAGGAAGCGGTCGCCGAAGAGGCGAAGCGCTGCGGCGCGTTCTTTGTGAACCACCGCTGGCTGGGCGGAACGCTTACGAACTGGGCGACGCTGCAAAAGTCCATCAAGCGGCTGAAGCTGCTGAAGGCCATGAATGAAGATGGCCGCATGGAAGAGCTTTCGAAGAAGGAAAAAGCGCGGCTGGGCCGCGAGATGAAGCACCTGAACCAGAACCTGGAAGGCATCGAGAATATGGCGCAACTGCCGGATGCCATGTTCGTGATCGATTCCAACGCGGAAGAGATCGCCGTGAAGGAAGCGCGGCGCATGGGCGTGCCGGTGGTTTCCGTCGTCGATACGAACTGCGATCCGGACGTGGTGGACTGGATTATTCCGGGGAACGACGACGCGTTGCGCGCGATTCGCTTGTTCACGACGAAAATTGCGGAGTCCGTTCTGGAAGGCCACAACGCTTACCAGCAGTCGCAGGTGGCGGAGCAGAAATCAGCGGAAGACCAGGCGCTGGTGGACGGCGTGGAATACGTCGATACGAGCGCTTACGAGCAGTACGAAAAGCAGGAAGGCGACTTCGTCGATGCCGTGATCGAAACGACGCCCGCGGAAGTTGTGGAAGCGCCGGAAGCAGCGGCGGCCACCGTTCCTCCGGACGAAGGAACGAGATAAGAGAACTGCACGGGTAAGAAATTCCTCAGGCCCGGCGCTCTCATTACCGAAAAGCGCCGGGTCGTTTTGCAAATAACGGCCCAAAAAAGAGATTCGAAAAGAGAGCAGAGAAAAAGGATGAGCACACAACAGCCAGCCATGCAGATTCCAGCACAACTCGTGAAAGAACTGCGCGAACTTACCGGTGCAGGCTTCAACGATTGCCGCGCGGCGCTTATTGAAGCGAACGGGATCATCCAGGACGCCATCAGCGTCCTGCGCAAAAAGGGCCAGGCGGCCGCGATGAAAAAAGCGCAGCGCGAAGCCAGCGAAGGACTGGTGGGGAGCTACATCCACGCCGGCGGGAAAATCGGCGTGCTGGTGGAGATCAACTGCGAGTCGGACTTCGTGGCGCGCACCGATGCGTTTCAGCAGCTTTCTCACGACGTTGCGATGCACATCGCGGCTCTGGACCCGCGTTACGTCCGGCGCGAAGAGGTGACCCCGGAGATGCTCGAGAAGGAGCGCGACATTTATAAGGCGCAGGCGCTGGCCACAGGCAAACCCGAGGCCGTCGTCGAGAAGATCGTCAACGGCAAGATGGAAAAGTTCTACGAAGAAAACTGCTTGTACGAGCAGCACTACATCAAGGACGAGAGCGTAACGATCGGCGAAATGATCGCCCAGGCCGTTGGGAAGCTCGGAGAGAACATTTCGATCCGGCGGTTCGTGCGGTTCAAGGTAGGCGAAGGCGGCGGGCCAGCAGGAGATGGGTCGTCCGGGCCGGTGCCTGTGAACGTCTAAGACGCCTTAGGCTCCGATCCTTAGCAATACAGCCATTTGGAGCGTTCCGGTCTGACCGGGACGCTCTTTTTGTTTCCGCAGACCGCTGTGTTGTGCGGGGGCTGCGATAGTTTGTTACAATTCCGAGGATTTTGGACCGCGGTGACCGGAGAAATATGGCGTCGAAGACCAACGCAGTAAAGAAAGCGGCGAACAAAGTGGCCAAAAAAGCGAAGCCGGTTTACAAGCGGATTTTGTTAAAGCTCTCCGGTGAATCGCTGCAGGGAGAGCAGGGATTTGGGATTCACGGCGAAACAATCAATGCCATCGCTCGGGAGTTGAAGGAAGTTCACGAGTTGGGCGTGCAGATCGCGGTGATGGTTGGCGGGGGCAATATTTTTCGCGGCGCGCGGCAGAAGGGCTTCGAGATCGAACGCGCCACCGGCGATTACATGGGCATGCTGGCGACGGTCATCAACGCGCTGGCGCTGCAGGACGGGCTGGAAAAGGAAGGTGTGCACACGCGCGTGCTGAGCGCCATCGAGATGCGCCAGGTTTCCGAGCCGTTTATCCGGCGGCGCGCCATTCGGCACCTGGAAAAGGATCGCATTGTGATTTTTGCGGCGGGCACGGGCAACCCGTACTTTTCGACGGACACCGCCGCCGCGCTGCGCGCGATGGAAATTAAGGCCGACGTAATTTTGAAAGCCACGCGTGTGGATGGGATTTACGACGCCGATCCGGAGCAGGTTACGGAAGCCAAACTGTTCGCGCAGATTACCTACCGCGACGTGCTGCACCAGAACCTGAAAGTGATGGACTCGACGGCCATTTCGCTGTGCATGGACAACGGCATGCCCATCGTGGTTTTCAACATGAACGAGCATGGAAACATCAGGCGGGTAGTGTTAGGGGAGCGCGTTGGATCGAAAGTGACCTTGGCGTAGGATTTCTTTTCGCGCGGCGGGGGCCGCGAGACACTCACACCTGGATCATGCTTCTTGGGAAATACAGAAAAATCTAGCTGAGGATGCTATGACGACGATTGCAACGACGAAGGACGCCATCGCGCAGGCCAGAACGCGCATGGAAAAAGCGGTCGATGATTTTCGGAAGGAGCTCGCCACGGTGCGGACGGGGCGCGCGAACACTTCGCTGCTCGACAGCATTCGCGTGGATTATCACGGCACGCCGATGCCGGTGAACCAATTGGGAACGCTCAACGTTCCGGAGCCGACGATGATTGTGATTGCGCCGTGGGATCCGAGCGTGGTGTCGCTGATCGATAAGGCGATTCGGACTTCCGACCTGGGACTGAACCCTACGAATGACGGAAAAGTGGTGCGCGTGCCGATTCCCGCGTTGACGGAAGAGCGCCGCAAAGACCTGGTGAAGCACATGCACAAAATGCTCGAGAATCACCGCACCGCAGTGCGTAATATCCGGCGGGACATCAAGGAAGCCATCGACAAGCTCGAGAAGGACAAGAAAATCAGCCAGGACGAGCAGAAGCGCTCGCTGGACGAACTGGAAAAACTGTCCCACGCGGAGACCAAGAAGATCGAAGATCTGAGCGCGGCGAAGGAAAGAGAGATCATGGAGATTCGGTAGGGCATCCTCGGGAATTAGTTCCATAGCCGGAATTTATGGTTTTGGCGGATTCTGTTTTGGCGGCGATGCTGTCCTGGGCGCCGCCGAGTTTGTTTTTGGAGCGGCAGTATCGGCACGTTCGAGCGTGAAATCCTGCGATTGGTCGTTCTGCACGGCACGGACGAAAGCGTTGTAGTCCGCGGCGCGCCCGGCGGGAACTTCGCGGAGAAGAAAATTGATGTGGCGGGAAGCTGTTATCGTCGCGCCTTTGGCGGCGTATTGAGAGGCGAATGTCGCGTAATCGCGCTGGACAGAAATGCCGGTCGGCGTGCGGGCAGAAGTTCCTGGTGGAAGCTGGAGCGTCACTTTGGTTTCGACATCGAGCGGCGTACCCAGGTCGATGGCTGACGCTGCGGCGCCGGATGCCGGTTTTGCGGGTGGGTCGGGAAGCGCGACGAGTGGCAAGATGGCGGGAATGCGAACAGGTTTCTTCGACCAGTCCACGAATTTCTGCTGCTCGATTTCATATTCGACCGTGAAGGGATCTTTCGTCGCGTATGGGTCGGAAGCCGTTGCGGAGATGATCTTCCCGCGGAAGCCATCAGAGAGAGACAAAAGCTGTGCGACATCGTTCCATTTTTCTCTTGGCGTCTGGTGAAATGCGACACGCAGTAACAATTCATTGTCTCCGCGCATGGCGTACTTTACTCTTGCTCTCAGCATTCCGTCGGGCCTAAGGTTCGCTTGGACACTTACGTGTTGCGAAGAAGGAAAAGGTAGTTCTAGAGGAATTGTACTGAAACAGTCGTCCGTATCTTCGCTTGTACCACCAATGTTTAACGCTTTCCGTCCTCGAAGTTCCGGAGAAACCACGCCGAACGGGGCAACTGGGAGACTCGGATCCAAGAACCTTTGTTTTGTCCCCGCCGTCATCACGAGCAAAGCGCCGGTAAGCAGGTTGGGCCGAGGTAGCTCTTCCTCCAGATGGCGTTCCTGGCCGTACATCACAAGTCTGGGAGAAGCGCCTGTCTCGGTCATGAGTATCGATAGCAGCCGCGCTTTCTCCTCAGATGTCCCGTACCCCGATTCCACAATTTGTTGAGCACCTCTGCGCACAGAAATGGAAAGTTCAAAAGGTAAGTCGACGGTGACGATCTTTTGCGAAACGAAGTTGTGAATATATTGCGGGGAGCGCCACCCGTACTTGACGTCGCCCCGCCGATCCGCTTCCAGGTAAATAAAGGTGCCGAACCCTGTATCTTCGGTCTTGCTGATACTGCTGGAAAGGCTAGACCAGGAGGAAAACGTGGTTAGGGAGATATCTTCTTCGTTGTTTGTTGGGGGTTTTAGTCTGTCTGGCTCGATTTCCCAGCCATAGGACACACGGGAAGCATCACCCTCACCAGATTTTTCGACGACCGCAGGTGTATCTGGATTTATACGAATGCGCAGGCGTGGCACGGGGGCGTCGATCAGGAGAATTTCATGGGCGACGACCCCGGAGCGGTCGAACGAGTGATCGAGCCAGAAGTCGGGCGCTAGCGGATGATGGGAAACGGTAGTAATCACGCGGTATTCGAGTATGTCGCCGGGAGCGAGGCCGAGGATGCGCACGGATTTGACGCGAACGTCCTGATAAGCGGGCGCGTTGACGACCGCAGGATTGGGATTGTCGGTGATGGCGCTAGGAAGAATGTCGGCAGTACCGCCGCTGGAATGCGTTATGCGGACTAGCGGAATTTCGATTTGCTCGAAGGCGCGGTTGAAGTCGAAATTGAGCCGCGCAAACTGGCGCGCGCCGAGCTCATTGTTGATTTTGACGATCGTGTGAACTTCTTTGCGGCTATCGCCATTGACCTCGAAGCGAACGCGAGTTTCCAGTAGAGATAGTTGCGCGGGGAATTCGGGTGCCTCGGGAGGTGCGGTCTTCTCAGCGGATTTTTCGGCCAGTTTTTGCGATGCCTCCTGCGCGCGAACGGTAGGCAGACGCGAAGCAAGAAGAACGCAAAGCACGGCGATAAGCCGCAACGACCAGAGGGAACTGCCGCGGATGCTCACGATGACCTCGAAAGGCAGTTTAGAGGCAGGTTCGAAGTGGGTAAAGCCGAGGATGCGGCAGGGTTGCGGGATAAGCACCTCGTCGAAACGGGCAGAGACCGATTGGCGGCGGATACGTCTGACAGCATGGTAGAGTTCGTGCGCGCCGCTGGGCGCAAGGAGAAACAGGATGCGTACGTTTTTCGCGAGATTTGCGCTGGGAGCCTTCTTCGTTTCGGCAGGAATGACTTCCGTAGTCCGGGCGGATAACAGGCCGGTGGCCAAGGGCCCCGATGAGGATGGGACCAAGCCCGCCCTAGTGAAAATTGCGGGCGAAGCAGAGCTAAACAATCATGCGTTTCAATACCTGACGGAATTGAGCGACGACATAGGTTCGCGCGTCACAGGAGGCCCCGCGGAAAGAAAAGCGGAAGAGTGGGGCGTAGCCAAGATGAAAGCCATCGGGCTGGAAAACGTGCATACCGAAAAGTACACCATCTGGAAAGGCTGGACGCGCGGCACTGCGGAAGCGGAAATTTTGACACCGGTGCGGCACAAGCTGCACGTGGATGCGATGGGTTGGACGGGCTCCACGCCGGCCGGCGGCGCCGAAGGCGATGTGGTTACAGTGAATTTGTTCGATCTGGACAACGAAATGAAGAACGTCTCGAAGCTGAAAGGGAAAGTAGGACTGGTGGTGACGCAGGGCAAGCCCAACAAGGACTTCATTACGTTGTTCGCCGAGTTTGGGGATTATCTGAAAGCCGCGGGATCGGCGGGCGCCATTGCGGTGATCGGCGGCCAGGGGGGCGCGAAATCCTCAGGCATGAACCTGACGCACACAGGAATTCTCGGCTTCAACGTAGATTTTGCCGTGCCTGTGGTTTCCATGACCGCCGAAGACCAGGGCCAGCTTGAGCGTTTCCTGGAGCGCGGAATCACGCCTCGCGTGCGCTTCAACGTGCAAAATACATTTACAAACGGACCGGTCGAAACGGCAAATGTGGTTGGCGATATTCGCGGCACGAAAAACCCGGAACAAATTTTGGTGGTTGGCGGCCACCTCGATTCATGGGATTTGGCCGAGGGCACGACGGACAACGGATCGGGAACGGCCACGGTTCTCGGCGCAGCGGACAGCATCATGCGCTCCGGGGAGCGGCCGCGGCGCACCATCCGTTTCGTGTTGTTTACCGGCGAAGAGCAGGGGCTGGACGGATCGTTCGCTTACATTAAGCAGCACCAATCGGAAATGGCCAATCATCTTGGGGATCTAGTGCTGGATTCGGGACAAGGTGAAGTGAAGGGTTTCCAGATGGGAGGCCGCGACGATCTCGTCCCGCAATTTGAATTGTTTACGCGGGCGCTGGCGAACATCAAGCCGCTCAGCGTCGATGACAAAATCGAAACCGGCACGGACACCCTGCCGTTTTCGATGAACGGCTTGCCCGGTATCAATTTATTACAAGACACTACTGAGTATGGTTTCACACACCACTCCGCGGCGGACGCTCTGGAAGCTCAAAAGCCCGAAGTGCTGGCGCAGAATTCCATGCTGATGGCGCTCGCGGCGTTCTGGATCGCGGACCGCCCGGATCGGCTGGCCTCCCCGTTGTCGCGCGAAAAAACTGCGAGGATGCTGCGCACGCACAACACCTACGAAGAACTAAAAGCCTTTAAACTTTGGGAGTTTGGAGATTTGGGCGCCGAGGATAAGGACAAGAACTAGCCGCGCCAGAATGAGCTAGCCAAATCGAAGAGTCGAAGCCCCGGGCGGCTCGCGAAAACGGGCCGCCCGTCAGTTTTTCGTCCGTTCCAAAGAAATCCTCGCCTCTTCCCCTGGCATGCCACGAAGCTCCGAACGATCCGGTTGCTCACAGCCTGGCCGGCGATCAACCCATTATTTATCAACAGCTTAGAGAGGACATAGGCAGCGTTCGTAGTAACGCAGGGAAGACTCTCCGAGTGCCTCTGCGGGGGCAGCCGGAGGCTGAGCGGGAAAAGCCGAACTTGTAGTATACTGTCCAAGCAGCAGCGGCTGAGGGATTGCTCGGTGGGGGAAAGCGGGGGGCCAAACCCCTGATTCTCAAAAAGTTTTCCACCGCCAGGTGTCGAAAGATTTGACAGAGCACGTTTTCTTCCTTATACTCCGTTGTTTGTCAGGGGTGATTTTGCCCTGTAGTTGGAAGGGAATTATCTTCAGTCCCGGAACATAGCAAGACGGAATGGGACAGAAGAGCGGCCGGAATGGGGCGCCAGCCCCGCAAAGCCGAGTAAGCCTCTCCGAACTGAAGCCAAGAGAAGAGTTCTGCCTCTTGGAGTGCGTACGGAGTTTCTTGCTGGTTGTATCTCCGGATTCGCAGTAGACCTTTCAGCACTGGAGTGCGCTCTCGCGCATTTTTGTCTGCGCGCCTTGCGAGAGCCACGAAAAATTGTGCGCGCCCTGGGCCTTTTGCTGTTTGGCTGAAGAGGGAATTGACCGCAGTGCGGCCACGGAAAGGAAGTTAAACGCCGCGGCCACGGATAAAGAGGACGACTGTGCCGACGTTTTCGCAATTAGTACGCATGGGACGTGAGAAGGTTCTGGTCAAGACGAAGTCGCCCGCGTTGATGGGCTGCCCGGAAAAGCGCGGCGTATGCATTCGCGTATACACGCAAACGCCAAAGAAACCAAACTCCGCGTTGCGCAAAGTAGCTCGCGTTCGACTGACGAATTCCGTCGAAGTCACGACCTATATTCCTGGCATCGGCCACAACTTGCAGGAGCACTCCATCGTGCTCGTGCGCGGCGGCCGCGTGAAGGACCTGCCGGGAGTGCGCTATCACATCGTGCGCGGAACGCTAGACGCCGCGGGCGTCGAGAATCGCAAGCAAGGGCGCTCGAAGTACGGCGCCAAGCGGCCCAAGGCTGCGCAGGCAAAGTAGGCAAGAGATTTTGGTGGACCGCACCGCGGCCACAGTTGCAAGGAGCGATAAAGAGCAATGCCACGCAAAGGACTCGTTTTCCGGCGCACGCAAGCGGTCGACCCGGTCTATGCCAATGACCTGGTGGAGAAGTTCATCTGCTCGATGATGTGGGAAGGCAAGAAGTCGACGGCGCAGCGCGTGTTTTACGGCGCCATGGATCAGATCGCCAAGAAGACCAACGACGAAGCTCTGAAGATTTTCAAGAAGGCCGTGGAGAACGTGAAGCCGCTGCTGGAAGTGAAGACCCGGCGCGTGGGCGGCGCGAACTACCAGGTTCCCGTGGAAGTGAATCCCTTCCGCCGGCAGTCGCTGGCCATTCGCTGGCTGCTTCAGTATTCGCGCGAGCGCGCGGGAAAGACCATGGTGGACAAGCTTGCGGACGAGCTGATCGACGCTTCTAATGCCCGCGGCGGCGCGATGAAGAAGAAGGAAGACGTTCATCGCATGGCGGAAGCTAACAAGGCCTTCGCCCACTATCGCTGGTAAGCAATTTGACTTTGGCAAGAAACTGTCGGTTGAAAGAGATTGGTGGTTGACGTGAGTGAAGCAGTCGCAACTCGAACTGGAGAAAAGAAGGCCGTTCAAGGGACTATGGGCAGGGCATTCAAACTCGAAGACACCCGCAACATCGGGATCATGGCGCACATCGACGCCGGAAAAACCACGTCGACCGAGCGCATCCTGTTCTATACCGGTGTGACCTACAAGATCGGCTCGGTGGACGAAGGCACGGCCACCATGGACTGGATGGAGCAGGAGCGCGAGCGCGGCATCACCATTACCTCCGCTGCGACGACGGCTGCCTGGGACCGCTTTGGCAAGAAATATCGCGTCAACATTATCGATACGCCCGGCCACGTGGACTTCACCGTCGAAGTGGAGCGGTCGCTGCGTGTTCTCGACGGCGCGGTTTGCGTGTTTGACTCCGTCGCCGGCGTGCAACCGCAGTCCGAAACCGTTTGGCGCCAGGCCGACAAGTACCGCGTGCCGCGCATTTGTTTCGTCAACAAGATGGACCGCATGGGCGCGGACTTCGACCATGTCATCCGCACCATTCGCCAGCGCCTCGGAGCACACCCCGTTCCCCTGCAATTTCCCCTCGGTCGCGAAGATAATTTCATCGGCATCATCGATTTCCTCGAAGAAAAAGTCATTGTCTGGCTCGAAGAAACGCTGGGCGCAAAATTCGAAGATTTTCCGGTCGAAAAGCTTTGGGATAAGTCTTTCGTCGATTCGCGGCCGGACGTTGCCGCAGCCCTCAAGGGCTCCGCGATGGACAAGAAGTTTTACGACGAGCATCGCAGCAAAGTCATCGAGTACATCGCCGAGCACGACGACGTGCTCATCGACAAGTATCTCGGCGGCGAAACTCTGACGCTCGAAGAGATGCGCAAGTCCATCCGCAAGTCCACGCTCTCTTTGAAAATCGTGCCCGTGTTGGCGGGTTCGGCGTTCAAGAATAAGGGCATTCAACCGTTGCTCGATGCCGTCGTGGATTATCTGCCTTCACCCTTGGACGTGCCGCCGGTGGAAGGCACGGATCCCGCCACGGACGAAGCCGTGCTCCGCCGCGCCTCCGACGATCAGCCCTTCTCCGCTCTGGCATTTAAAATTATGTCCGACCCGTTCGTCGGCCACGTCACCTACATTCGCGTGTACTCCGGCGTTCTGAAGTCTGGAAGCTACGTTCTGAATTCCGGCAAAGGTTCACGTGAACGCATCAGCCGCTTGTTGCAGATGCATGCCAACAAGCGCGAAGAGATCGACACCATCTACGCCGGCGACATTTGCGCCTGCGTGGGCTTGAAGAGCGTAAACACCGGCGACACGCTTTGCGACGAAGAAAAGCCAATCATTCTTGAGAACATCGATTTTCCCGCACCCGTTATTTCTGTTGCCATCGAGCCGAAAACCAAAGCCGACCAAGACAAACTGGGCGTAGCCATGCAGAGGCTCGCGCAGGAAGATCCGACATTCCGTGTCTCCACTGAACCGGACACCGGGCAGACGCTGATCTCTGGCATGGGCGAATTGCATTTGGAAATCATTGTCGACCGCATGCTGCGCGAGTACAACGTGCAAGCGAACGTGGGACGTCCACAAGTCGCTTACCGCGAAACCATTCGTAAGAAGGCCGTTGCCGAAGGCAAATACATCAAGCAGACCGGCGGCAAGGGCCAATACGGCCACTGCAAGATCGAATTGCATCCGATTCCCAGCTCCAGCCACGAGAACATGAAAGAGATGTCCACCGACGATCTCGACGCTCTTGCCAAGGAAGTCGTTGGCGGCGGCTCGGCCGGTAAATGGAAATTCGACAAGGAACACCGTTTTCTCTTCATCGACAAGATTGTTGGCGGGTCGATTCCGCGCGAATTCATCGCGCCCATCGAAGCGGGCATCCGTGAAGCGCTGGACAACGGCATTCTCGCCGGGTTTCCGACCGTGGACGTCGCTGTGGTGCTTATCGACGGCAGCTATCACGACGTAGACAGCAACGAAATGGCTTTCAAAATCGCCGGCTCGATGGCCTACAAGGAAGCTTGCGCCAGGGCCAAAGCGGTTTTGCTCGAGCCCATTATGAAAGTGGAAGTCGTCGTTCCGGAAGAATACATGGCCGCGGTGTTCGGCGATTTGAACGCCCGCCGTTCCGCGATTCAAGGCACGGAAAACCGCGCGGGAAGCAACGTCATTCGCGTCGAAGTACCGTTGGCACAGATGTTCGGTTACGCCACCGATTTGCGCAGCCGCACGCAGGGCCGCGCCACCTTCACGATGCACTTCTCGCATTACGCGGAACTTCCCGCGGCATTGGCAGAAGAAGTCATCAAGAAGCACCGGGGCGAAAAGTAATACAACGATTTTTCTTGGGATTTGAAACGAATTTGATTTGAGGAGCAGAGCAAGCAATGGCCAAGGAGAAATTCGAGCGCAGTAAGCCGCACGTGAACATCGGGACGATTGGTCACATTGACCATGGCAAGACGACGTTGACAGCGGCCATCACCAAAGTGCTGTCGAAGCACAATCCGAAGGTGCAGTTCCGCGCGTTCGACACGATCGACAACGCGCCGGAAGAGCGCGAACGCGGCATCACCATTGCCGTTTCGCACGTGGAGTACGAAACGGCGAACCGTCACTACGCGCACATGGACTGCCCGGGTCACGCGGACTACATCAAGAACATGATCACCGGAGCGGCGCAGATGGACGGCGCGATTCTGGTGGTGGCGGCGACGGATGGCCCGATGCCGCAAACGCGCGAGCACATTTTGCTGGCTCGGCAGGTGGGCGTGCCGGCGATCGTGGTTTTCCTGAACAAGTGCGACATGGTGGAAGACGCCGAGTTGCTGGAACTCGTTGAACTGGAAGTGCGCGAGTTGCTGAAGAGCTACCAATTTCCCGGCGACACGATTCCAGTGGTGAAGGGTTCGGCGCTGCAAGCGTTGAATGGCGATGCGAAGTACGAAAAGTCCATCGACGATTTGATGGAAGCGGTGGACAAGAACGTGCCACTGCCGGTGCGCGACATCGACAAGACGTTTGCCATGCCCATTGAAGATATTTTTTCGATTTCCGGACGCGGCACGGTGGTTACGGGCCGTGTGGAACGCGGCAAGGTGAAGGTCGGCGAAGAAGTGGAGATTGTGGGCTTCCGTCCGACGCAGAAGAAGGTTGTGACGGGTGTGGAAATGTTCCGCAAGCTGCTGGACGAAGGCTTGGCGGGCGACAACGTGGGCTTGCTGTTGCGCGGCACGGAAAAAGAAGACGTGGAGCGCGGACAAGTAGTGTGCAAGCCGGGAAGCATCACGCCGCACACGAAGTTCAAGGCGGAAGCGTATGTATTGACGAAGGAAGAAGGCGGGCGGCACACGCCGTTTTTCACGGGGTATAGGCCGCAGTTTTATTTCCGCACCACGGACGTTACCGGCGACGTGAAGCTACCGACGGGCGTGGAAATGGTGATGCCGGGAGACAACGTGAGCTGCGAAGTGACGCTGATCACGCCGGTGGCCTTGGAGAAGGGCTTGCGCTTCGCGATTCGCGAAGGCGGCCACACCGTCGGCGCCGGCGCCGTCACCGAGATCGTGGAATAAATATGAGACAAGGCGACAAAATTCGCATTCGTTTGAAGGCTTACGACCACAGGATTCTGGACCAGTCCACCAAAGAGATCGTGGATACGGCCAAGCGCACCGGCGCGGAAGTAGCGGGGCCGATTCCTCTGCCGACCACGATCAACCGCTGGACGGTTCTGCGGTCGCCGCACGTGGACAAAAAGTCGCGCGAGCAATTTGAAATGCGCACGCACAAGCGCCTGATCGACATTCTGGAACCGACCCCGGACACGGTGGACGCTCTCATGAAGCTCGATCTTCCGCCCGGCGTGGACGTCGAAATCAAAGCCTTCGGCCACGCCGGAAAGTAGCGAGATGTTGTAGGTGCCGGGCTTTAGCCCGGCGATTTTAAGCAGTACGCAGCCAATATCCGGAACCGTTTTTTAGAGACACGCTGCGAAAGAGAGAGAAGAGGCAATGGCAGTCAACGGGATTATCGGAATCAAGCTGGGCATGACGCAAATCTTCCAGGAAGACGGCACAGCGGTTGGGTGCACCGTTCTCCAGGCCGGTCCCTGCGTCGTTGTTCAGCGCCGCACGATGGACAAAGACGGCTACGAAGCCGCGCAGCTCGGGCTCGTGGAATTCGTCAAGCCGCAGCGCGTGAACAAAGCCATGACGGGGCACTATAAAAAAGCCGGCGTCCCGCCCATGAAAGTGCTGCAGGAAGTGCGCATCGAAGAGTCGAAGGACGAGACCAAGGTCGGCGACCGCGTCTTGGTCGAGAATTTCAAGACCGGCGAACTCGTGGACGTAAGCGGCGTCAGCAAGGGCAAAGGTTTCGCCGGCGGCGTAAAGCGCTGGCACTACCGCGGCGGCGACGCTTCGCACGGTTCCATGCACCACCGCGCACCCGGCGGCATCGGCGGCAGTTCGTTTCCGTCGCGTGTTTGGAAGAACCAGCACTTCCCCGGGCACATGGGGAACGCCAAAGTGACGGCGAAGAATTTGAAGGTCATCAAAGTGGACAACGACGAAAACCTTCTGTTGGTCCGGGGATCGGTGCCGGGACCCAGCGGAACGTACATTTTCATTCGCAAGGCACGGAAAGCAAAGTAACTGGGGCGTCCCGGCGCGTTCGGGGCGAGTTTCGAGCGATAAGGAAAAGACATTATGCCGGTAGTGGACGTAGTCAATTTGGATGGCAAGAAAGTCGGCCAGGTCGATCTGGCGGAAGCGGTCTTCGGCGCCAAGGTGAATCAACACCTGCTGCACGAAGCTTCGCGCTGGTATCTGCGCGGGCTGCGCGCGGGCACGCACAAGACCAAGGACAAGAGCGAAGTCAGCGGCGCGGGCCGCAAGCTCTGGAAGCAGAAGGGCACCGGGCGCGCGCGTGTCGGCTCGATTCGTTCTCCTCTCTGGCGCCATGGCGGCACGGTTCACGGACCGAATCCGCGCGATTACAGCTATGCCCTGCCGAAGAAAATGCTCCTAGGCGCGCTGCGCTCGGCTCTTTCCGCCAAGCTCGCCGAACAGAAATTGACGGTCGTGGATGGCTGGGCGCTCGAGACGCACAAGACCAAGGCCCTGCTGGAAGTGCTCGGCAAGCTGAATCACAAGAAGTCGGCGTTGCTTGTGGCTCACGGCGAGAACCACAACCTGGAACGCGCCAGCCGCAACATTGAAGGTGTAACGCTCTCAGCAACGAACGTCTTACAGCCCTACGACGTGCTGAAGCATGACTTGCTGTTGCTTTCGAAAGACGCTGTGGCGCGGTTGAGCCATACCCTTGATCCGGAGAAAACCCCGGTCGTGGCGCCGGATGTCGAGACGATTGCACCGGCACCAAAAGTAGCGAAGAAAGAAGCTGCGCCCAAGGCCGCAGCCAAGAAACCGGCGGCAGCGAAGAAATCCGCGAAGCCTGCCAAGAAAAAGGGGAAGGAATAAGCGATGTCGACCCCTCACTATCAGATTATTCGCCGTCCGATCATCACGGAAAAAGGTCTCGGCGTAAAAGAGACGCAGCACACCGTGGTGTTCGAAGTTTCGGCCGCCGCCACCAAGACGCAGATCAAGGAAGCGGTGCAGCAAATCTTCAAAGTAAAGGTCGCGGGTGTGCGCACCGCGAATTATGTCGGCAAGATGCGCCGCCGCGGACAAAACGAAGGCTACCGGCGCGACTGGAAGAAAGCCTACGTCAAGCTGGCCGAAGGCGAAAAGATGATCGAGTACGCGGAGAATTTGTAACACCGAAAAATTCCAAGTTGGCCGCGGGGCGGCCAGGCGAGAAGCGACAAAGCGTTAAGAAGGTAAGAGGCAGCGATGGGACTGAAGAGCTTTAATCCATATACGGCGTCGCGGCGGTTCATCACCGTCGTGGACAAGAGCCACATCACCAAGCAAGAGCCGGAAAAGGCGCTCATCGAGTCGAAGAAGCGCTCGGGCGGCCGCAACAATCACGGCGAAATCGTGATCTGGCACCGTGGCGGCGGACACAAGAAGGCTTACCGCAAGGTGGACTTTCGGCGCGACAAAACCGGCGTACCGGCGAAAGTAGCGGCGATCGAGTACGACCCCAACCGCAGCTCGAACTTGGCGCTGCTGCACTACGCCGACGGCGAGAAGCGCTACATCCTGCATCCCGTGGGGCTCGAAGTTGGCGCCACCGTATCCACCGGCGAAGGCTCGGACATTCTTCCCGGCAATGCGCTGCAGTTTAAGCATATTCCTCCGGGCACCATGGTTCACAACCTCGAGCTGTATCCCGGACGCGGCGGTCAAGTCGTTCGTTCCGCCGGCGGTTCGGCGCAGTTGCTCAGCAAGGAAGGCGAAATCGCTCTTGTAAAACTGCCTTCCGGAGAAGTTCGCAAGTTTTCCGTGGAGTGCATGGCCACGGTTGGCCAGGTCGGCAACCTCGACCATGAAAATGAAACGTATGGCAAAGCCGGCCGTACGCGGTGGCACGGGAAAAAGCCCACCGTTCGCGGCGTGGCTATGAATCCTGTGGATCACCCGCACGGCGGCGGTGAAGGCAAGGTCAAGGGCAATCACCCGCAGACGCCCTGGGCTTTCCCGACGCTGGGCAAGAAGACACGCAACAACAAGCGCACCGACAAGCATATTGTCGAGCGCAGGAAGTAAGCAGCTGCCAAATCACTGAGGCGAGAAACCGGGCGGCGATCGCAAAGCGGCCTGGTGAGAGCAGAAGCGATGCGAGCGACTCGAACAAGCCGGTCAGCCGGACGGCGCAACAACCGGCCAGTGAAGCGCGCGGCCAAGCGCACAGCGGTAAAGAGCACCAAGTCGGCGCGGCCAGTGCTCAAGAAAGTGGTTGTGGCTCCGCCGGAGCCGGTTCTGTACAAGCTGTGCAAGCCCGGCTGGGCGGTAATCGTGGAGCGGATTGCGAACGCGCAGGGCACGCGGTTTGTTTGCCCGTTCTGCCCGAAATCGCACCGCGTCCCAGGACCCGTGCGGGGATTCAAGAAGATGCGGCGCGCCCCGTGGGGCCGCTTGCGCCGAGTGGAGGAATAGGGAATCGATGGCACGCTCACTGAAAAAAGGGCCGTTCGTGGATGGCCACCTGCGCGAAAAGGTCGAGGGACTGAACACGCGCAATGAAAAGAAAGTGATCAAGACGTGGTCGCGGCGCTCCACCATCGTGCCGGACATGATCGGGCACACCATCGCGGTGCACAACGGGAAGAAATTCATTCCCGTGTATGTCACCGAGCAGATGATCGGTCACAAGCTGGGTGAATTCGCGCCGACCCGCACGTTCAAGGGTCACGGCGTGAAAGCGGCTCTCGAGAAGGCGGCGGGGCCGGCCCCCACAGGAGGCGGCGCGGCACCAGCGGCAGCGGCGCCGAAGGCATAAGACATGGCTGACGTACAAATACAACCGGGATCGATTGAAGCGCACGCGCTGGCGCGGCATGTTCGCATGTCCCCGCAAAAAGCGCGCTTGGTGATGGATTTGATTCGCGGCTCGAAAGCCCAGGACGCGCTGCAGACGCTGAAGTACACGCCAAAGCGCGCGGCCAAGCACATTGCAAAAGTGCTGCTCAGCGCCATCGCGAATGCCGAGCGCAAAGCCGACGAAGCCGGCGCGCCGCTCGACGTGGATGAGCTCTACGTTTCGAAATGTTTCGTGAACGAAGGCCCGCGCTGGAAGCGTTTGCGTCCCGCGCCCATGGGCCGCGCTTTCCGTTATCAGAAGCGCACCGCTCATTTGTGGGTGGGCGTCGCCGAGCATCACGTGGCGGCTGCAGAACGCACCGCGGCCATTGCTGCGGAAGCCGAAGCGCAGAAGGGCGTACGCGGCACCGCGCGTCGCGTTCGCAAGGCACTGACCGGAAAGCAAGCTCCGGGGAAGAAGGGAAAGAAGTAATGGGACAGAAGACGCACCCGTACGGATTTCGCCTCGGCTATAACAAACCGTGGAAGTCGCGCTGGTATGCCGACAAGGACTACGCCGACCTGCTTCATGAAGACGTGAAGCTGCGCACCGAGCTCAAGGAAAAACTGAAGAGCGCGGGCATCAGCTCCATCGACATCGAACGCGCCGCCAACAAGCTCGTCGTGCGCATTTACACCGCGCGTCCGGGAATCATCATCGGCCGCAAAGGCGCGGAGATCGACAAGCTGAAGCAGGACGTGCAGAAGCGCACCAAGCGCGAAGTGCACATTGACATCCAGGAAGTGCATCGCCCGGAACTTGACGCGCAGCTCGTCGCGGAATCCATCGCGCTGCAACTCGAAAAGCGCGTGGCCTTTCGCCGCGCCATGCGCAAAGCGGTGGACTCCGCACTTCGTTTCGGCTGCAAAGGCATCAAGGTTCGCGTCGCCGGCCGTTTAAACGGAGCGGAAATCGCGCGCAAAGAATGGTATTTGCAGGGTCGCTTGCCGCTGCAAACGCTGCGCGCGGATATCGACTTCGGAATGGCGCGCGCCAACACCACGTACGGCGTGATTGGCGTGAAGTGCTGGGTCTATCAGGGCGAAAACGTGCCGAAGAAAGCTTCGAAAATCCAGAAGGAACGCGAAGCCACGGCCGCGGCGTAAAGAACGCTAGGAATTATTTATTTGTGACCGCACTGCGGTCAACGAGATCAGGGAAGCGAGAACATAGCGATGTTGATGCCCAAGAAGGTGAAGTACAGAAAGCAGATGCGCGGCCGGCGCAACGGCAAAGCCTGGCGCGGCGGAACGCTCGCGTTTGGCGACTACGGCCTGAAAGCCATGGAGTGCGCGTGGATCACCGACCGGCAGATTGAAGCTTCGCGCGTGGCCATCTCCCGCTTCATCAAGCGCGGCGGAAAATTGTGGATCCGAATTTTCCCGGACAAGCCTTTCACCAAAAAGCCGGCGGAAACCCGCATGGGCAAGGGCAAAGGCGCTCCGGAAAAGTGGGTCGCCGTGGTTCTTCCGGGTTGCGTGATGTTTGAAATGGCGGGTGTGGATGAAGCGACGGCCAAGGAAGCCATGCTGCTCGCGGCGCACAAGCTGCCCATTCCGACGAAGTTTGTCAGCCGAGCGGGAGGGTTTTAGTCATGCCGCGTCGTATTGAGAAAATTCGCGAAGCGGGCGTCGATGAATTGAACGCCCAGCACAAAGAGCTGACCGAAATGATTTTCCGCTTACGTTTTCAGCTCTCCACAGGGCAAGCCGAAGCGCTGAAGCGGCTGCGCGAAGCGAAAAAAGATCTGGCGCGCGTGAAGACACTGCTGCGTGGGCACGAGTTGACCGCCGCAGCCAAGTCTTCATCGCAAGCAGCAGGGAAGGCGTAATGACAACCGAAACACAAACCGCTGTGCACGAACGCGGCGAGCGCACCATTCTCACCGGCAAAGTCACCAGCGCGAAGATGGAAAAAACGATCGTCGTGGAAGTCCAGCGGCTGGTGCAGCATCCGAAATACCGCCGCGTGGTGCGCATCTCCAAGAAATTCTACGCGCACGACGAAACGCGCCAGGCCAAGCTTGGCGATACCGTGCGTATCGTGGCTTCGCGCCCGCTTTCGAAGTTGAAGCGCTGGCGTTTGAAGGAAGTGCTGACGCGCAACGCGTCGGCCTCCTAAGGGATACAGGGGAGCAGACCAATGATCATGATGCGAACCTGGCTGACGGTGGCCGACAATTCCGGCGCGCGAAAGCTGATGTGCATTCTTCCGGTGGGCGGCGATGCGGGGCTCAAAGCCGGCCTTGGCGATGTCATCACCGCTTCGGTGAAGGAAGCGACGCCCGAAAGCCAGGTAAAACAAGGAACGGTAGTGAAAGCAGTCGTCGTTCGCATGCGCAAGGAAGCGCGCCGCAAGGATGGCACTTACATCCGCTTTGATGACAACGCCGCGGTGCTGATCAACGATGCGGGCGAGCCGGTGGGCACGCGCGTTTTCGGCCCGGTGGCCAGAGAGTTGCGCGAACGCAAGTACACCAAAATCGTTTCGCTCGCTCCGGAGGTTTGGTAACCCATGACACTGCACCATAACCGCGCCGAGCGGCACGAAATTCAAATCCGCAAGGGCGACAACGTAAAAGTTATCGCCGGAAAAGATTCGGGAAAGAGCGGCCGGGTGCTCTCCATCGACGCCAAGAAAAACCGCGTGGTCGTCGAGCATGTGGCCATCATGAAGCGCCACACGCGCCCGAATCCGCAGAAGAACATCAAGGGCGGCATCGTCGAGAAAGAAGCCTCGATCAACGTTTCGAACGTGATGGTCATCTGCTCCAGTTGCGGAAAGCACACGCGCATCGGCCACACGGTTTTGCCGGACGGCACGAAAGTGCGCAGTTGCCGCCGCTGCCACACGACATTGGACAAGTAACACCGGCCGCTTTCAGGCCGTACTAGAAAAGGGAAGCAATGAAGAGCCGATTGCAGGAAAAATACCGCAGCGAAACGGTGCCGGCGCTGATGAAGCGCTTCGGCTGGGAAAACAGGATGGCTGTGCCCAAAGTGCAGAAAATCACGGTGAACATCGGCCTCGGCGAAGCCAGCCAGAACGCCAAGTTGCTGGACACTGCCGCCGTGGAATTGGGACAGATCACCGGGCAGAAAGCCATCATCACGCGGGCCAAGAAGTCCATCGCCAACTTCAAAATCCGCAAGGGCATGCCCATTGGCTGCGCGGTCACGCTGCGCGGCGACAAGATGTACGAATTTCTCGACCGCCTTTGCAACGTGGTTCTGCCCCGCGTGCGCGACTTCCGCGGATTGCCGGCCAACGCCTTCGACGGCCGCGGAAATTACACTCTGGGCCTGAAAGACCAGTTGGTGTTTCCGGAGATCGATTACACGCGCGTGGACAAGATTAAGGGCATGAACATCACGCTCACCACCACCGCGAAAAACGACGAACAGGGCCGCGAGCTTCTAAAGGGCCTCGGCTTTCCGCTCCGTGAAAAAGGGGTAGCACAATAAATGGCACGCACAGCAAAGATCGCCAAGACGCACAAAAAACCGAAGTTCAAGGTGCGCGTGCGCAACCGTTGCCGCGTTTGCGGCCGCGCTCGCGGCTATATTCGCAAGTTCCAGATGTGCCGCATCTGTTTCCGCGGCATGGCGCTCAAGGGCGAAATTCCCGGCGTCACGAAAGCCAGTTGGTAGGAGCACGAGGAGAAACATGCAGACGGATCCCATTGCCGATTTTTTGACGCGCCTCCGCAACGCGGCGGCCGCCAAGCACCAGCGCGTGGACGTGCCGGTCTCGAAACTCAAGACCGAAATCGCCCGCATCTTGAAGGACGAAGGCTATATCTCGACCTACAAGCTGGTGGACGAGAACAAAACGCGCAAGCAATTGCGCGTTTTCTTGAAGTACACCCCGGACCGCCGCAGCGTGATCACCGGGCTCAAGCGCATTTCGCGTCCCGGAGCGCGGCGTTATCTCGGCGCGACGGACATTCGCCCGGTCGTCGGCGGTCTGGGCATCAGCATCATGACCACGCCGAAAGGTTTGATGAGCGGCCGCGCTGCCCGCAAAGCCAAAATCGGCGGCGAGATTCTTTGCGAAGTCTGGTAATCGGTCGATGAATTTGTAGGGGCGCAGCATGCTGCGCCCCAGTTGAGCAAGCTGTAAACGCTTCGAGATTTCGGTTCTAAGGACGAACAGATGTCACGTATCGGACGCAAACCAATTCCCGTGCCCTCGGGCGTGAAGATCGCACTGCAAGGCGGCAAGGTGGACGTGCAGGGACCCAAGGGCAAGCTGTCCGTGCCTCTCCCGCACGGCATCACTTTCGAGCAAAAAGACGGCGTGCTGACCGCCATCCGCGCGACGGAAGATCACCGCGCGCTCCACGGTCTCGCCCGCGCGCTGGTCGCCAACGCCGTTCACGGCGTCACCACCGGTTTTAAGAAAGAGCTCGACATCGTGGGCGTCGGCTACCGTGCGGAATTGAAAGGCAAGATGGTCGCCTTCGCTCTCGGCAAGTCGCATCCCATCGAATTTCCGATTCCCGAAGGCATTCAGATCGCCGTCGAGAAGCAGACGCATCTCGTCGTCAGCGGCGCGGACAAGGGCCAAGTCGGCCAGGTCTCCGCGGATATCCGCTCTTTGCGTCCGCCCGACCCGTACAAGCAGAAAGGCATCCGCATCTCCGGCGAGCGCTTGAAGAAGAAAGCCGGCAAGGCTGGAGCGAAAGCCGGCGGCGCAGCGTAAAGAATTTGGCCGTACCAGCGGCCCTCTTTGTAAAGGCGTGGCTTGCTACGCCAGCCGTTGAGAAGGCTGAAAAGATTTTGGTAATCAGGAGAAACGACAGTGGCATCGGCAAGAGTTCGCAAGTTATCAAAGGATCTGCACCGCAAGCGCGTTCACGATCGCGTGCGCACCAAAGTGGAAGGCACCACCGAGCGTCCGCGCCTGTGCGTCTACCGTTCGCTCGGCCATATCTACGCGCAAGTGATCGACGATCGCACCGGCAAGACGCTGGTTTCCGCCAGCTCCGTGGACGGCGAAACCAAAAAGGCTTTGAAGGGCGGGGGCAACGTCGCGGCGGCAAAAGTAATCGGCAAAGCCGTTGCCGAGCGCGCCAAAGCCGCTGGAGTTAGCAAAGTAGTGTTCGACCGCGGCGGTTACAAGTATCACGGCCGCGTCAAGGCGCTCGCAGATGCGGCGCGGGAAGCGGGGTTACAGTTCTAAGCCTATGTCGAAGCAAATTTTGCGAGACAGTTTAGCGGTGCGCCGGTTGCTCGAAGTCAATCCTTCGGACTTGAAGGATGACGTCATCGCCATCAACCGCGTCACCAAAGTCGTCAAGGGCGGCAAGAACCTGAGTTTTTCCGCGCTCGTCGTAGTCGGCGACAATCACGGCCACGCCGGGTTCGGCATGGGCAAGGCCCGCGAAGTGCCCATGGCCATCAAGAAGGCCATCGAGCAGGCCAAAAAGAATTTGATCAAGCTGAACCTCAAGGGCACCAGCATTCCGCATCAGGTCATCGGGCGGTATGGTTCAGCGCAAGTATTGCTGAAGCCCGCGTCCGAAGGCACCGGCGTTATCGCCGGAGGCCCGGTTCGCAAGGTCATGCAAGTGGCGGGGATTCACAATGTGCTGACAAAATCGCTCGGCACGTCGAACCCGCACAACGTCATCAAAGCCACCTTCGCCGCATTGCTGGGTTTGAAGGACGCGGCACAAGTGGCCGAAACGCGTTCCAAAACCGTAGACGAAATCAGCGGCCGGCAGTCCAAAGCCGCGGGTGAGAGCAACTAATGCCAGGCGGAAAAGTAGTTAGCGCGAAAAAAGTTAAGAAGCCCTTCAACCGGACCGAGCACGATGGCAAGAAGTCCGGTGGAACGGTCAAGATCAAGTGGGTGGTCAGCTCGATCAGCTGCACCGATGACGTGCGGGAAACCGTTCGCGGTCTCGGGCTGCGCCGATTGCATCATGTGGTCGAGCGCCAGGACACGCCTGCGATTCGCGGCATGATTCACAAAGTCCGGCACCTCGTGGAAGTGGTGGAGTAAAACGATGGCGAGAAATAGTTCCAGCGGCCCCAGAGGGTCGCGTAAACGCGGTGCTCACAAGCCGGCCACTCCGGCTTCCGGCGGCCGCAAGTCGTATACGCTTTCGAATTTGCAGCCTCCCGCGGGCTCACGCAAAAAGAAAGTGCGCGTCGGCCGCGGCATGGGTTCGAAGCTTGGCAAAACCGCCGGCGCCGGCAACAAGGGACAAAAATCCCGCCGCGGCTATTCGCGCCGCCGTGGATTTGAAGGCGGCCAGATGCCGCTGCACCGGCGCATGCCCAAGCGCGGATTTCATAATCCGTTCGGCGTGACGCACTCCGTCGTGAATCTGGAAGAGTTGAACGTTTTTCCAGCCGGCGAAACGGTGACGCCCGACATGCTTCGCGCGCACGGCTTTATCCGCCGTCCCACGGACCCCATCAAGGTCCTGGGCGACGGCGAGTTGACCGTCAAGCTGGCCATTCACGCGCATGCGTTCAGCGTTTCGGCGAAGGAAAAGATTACCAAGGCGGGCGGCACGTTCGAGGTCGTAGCGCAGTAGAGAAACACGGATCAATCGTATGAACCGATTCTTCGAGGCTGTCAAAAATCTCTTCCGCATCCCGGACTTGCGGAACCGCGTGCTCTTTACCCTCGCGCTTCTCGCGGTCTATCGCATCGGTGCGCACATTCCCACACCGGGAATCAACACTAAAGTGCTGGAAGAGTTGTTCACTCAGACGGCAGGCTCGGTTCTCGGCATTTTTGACCTCTTCAGCGGCGGCAACTTGCGCCGCTTGACGATTTTTGCTCTCGGCATCACGCCTTACATCACTTCGTCCATCATCCTGCAGTTGATGACCGTGGTGTTCCCGTACCTCGAGCGCCTGCAAAAAGAAGGCGAGCTTGGCCGCCGCAAGATCACGCAATACACGCGCTATTTGACGATTGTGCTGAGCTTTATCCAGTCGCTCTCGATCGCTGGCACGTTGCAAGCGCAGAGCCTCAACGGCCAGTCGCTCGTCTATCACCCGGGCTGGGGCTTCACGATGATGACCGTGCTCACGCTGAGCACCGGCTCCGCCTTCATCATGTGGCTCGGCGAGCAGATCAGCGAACGCGGTATCGGCAACGGCATGTCGCTCATCATCTTCGTGGGTATCGTGGTTGGCCTGCCGCGCGCCGTCGCGGATTTGATCGATAAGGCCAAGACGCAGGCATGGGGGCCGTTTACGCCCATCGTCATCATCGCGCTGATTGCCCTGATGATCGCGGTTGTCGCCTTCATCGTGTTCGTGGAGGGCGGGCAGCGCCGCATTCCCGTGCAATATGCCAAGCGCGTCGTCGGCCGCCGTGTCATGGGCGGGCAATCTTCCTATCTTCCGCTGCGCGTCAATTCCGGCGGGGTGATTCCGCCGATTTTTGCCAGTTCGCTTCTGGCGTTTCCCGCGACCGCTGCTCTGATTTTCGGCACGCGCTGGCCGTTCGTGAAAAATATTGCCGACGCGTTGAAGTGGGGCGAGCCGTTGTACACGCTCATCTATGTCACGCTGATTCTGGTCTTTGCCTTTTTCTATGTCGGCATCGTTTTCAACCCGACCGAACTCGCCGACAATATGCGCAAGAACGGCGGCTTCATCCCGGGCATCCGGCCGGGCCGCACCACTTCCGAACACGTCAGCAAGATTCTGAAGCGGTTGACGTTCATCGGGGCGGTGTATCTTGCGCTGGTCTGCTTGCTTCCGGAATGGATGATCGCGGGAATCCACCTCGATCACATTGGTTGGGGCATCGGTTCGTGGTTTGACCGGCACTTCCCGGTCTGGTTCCTCAAAGGTCTTGGAGTGCAGTTCTACTTCGGTGGAACTTCGCTCTTGATCGTAGTCGGCGTGGCGATGGATACCGTGCAGCAACTCGAGGCCCAGCTCGTCATGCGCAACTACGAAGGCTTTGCTCGGAAGGGCCGGTTGCGCGGCCGGCGCTAATGGATATGAGCACGAGCGGCTTGGCGCCGGAGTCACGGCACCAGGAAAAATTGGACCGCGCAGTGGTTTTTCTCGGGCCTCCGGGCGCGGGAAAAGGCACGCAGGCGAAAGAGCTGGCCAAGAAGTATTCCGTGCCGCATCTTTCGACCGGCGACATGCTCCGCGAGAATATCGCCAAGGGCACGCCGCTGGGAGCCAAGGCTGAGCCGATTATGAAGCGCGGCGAGCTGGTGCCGGACTCCATCGTGCTCAGGATGGTCGCGGACCGCATCGACCGTCCGGACTGTGCGCACGGTTTCGTGTTCGACGGTTTTCCGCGCACTGTGGCGCAGGCGCAATGGCTCGGCGAGCTGCTCAAGCAGCATGGGTACAAGCAAGCCGTGGTCGTGCACTTCGCGATCGATCCGGGCCTGCTGCTGAAGCGCATTACCGGGCGGCGGATGTGCAAGATTGGCGGCGAGATTTATAATATTTTCGAGCGCCCGCCGAAAGTGCCAGGCCGCTGCGACAATGACGGCGGCGAGCTCGAACAGCGGCCCGATGACCGCGAAGAAATTGTTTCGCCGCGGCTGCAAGCATATGAGAAGCAAACCGCGCCGCTGGTCGCGTACTACCGGCGGCTGGGCCGCTTGCAGGTGGTGGACGCCGCGAAAAGCGTCGAGGAAGTATCGCGGCGGGTGATGGAAGTGGTACGCGGGGCGCATTGAAGAAATGGCGATTCACCTGCGGAGCGCGGAAGAATTGGAAAAGATGCACCGCGCCGGGCTTATCGTCCACGAGGTTTTGGCGGCGCTGCGTGGATTTGTAAAGCCGGGCTTGACGACGATGGACCTCGAGAAGCTGGCCGAGGAAAAAATCGGCGCGAAGCCGGGCAAGGCGGCGTTCAAGGGCTACCGCGGTTATCCCTGCGTGCTGTGTACGTCGGTGAACAGCGAGATCGTTCACGGGATACCGTCGCCCAAGCGGAAATTGCGCGAAGGCGAGATCGTTTCCATCGATTTCGGGATGGAAGTGGACGGCTACTTCGCGGATTCGGCGGTCACCGTGCCGGTGGGTCAGATCAGCCCGGAGATGCAGAAGCTGCTCACGGTAACCCGGGAATCGCTGGACCGCGCGATTGACAAGATGCGCGCCGGCAACCGCCTCGGCGATGTCGGCCACGCGGTGCAAAGCTGGGTCGAGCAGCACGGGTATTCGGTGGTGAGGGAATTCGTCGGGCATGGCATCGGAACAAAGATGCACGACGAACCCAACCTTCCGAACTACGGCGATCCGGGGCGCGGCGCGCGGTTGCAAGAGGGCATGGTCATCGCCGTCGAGCCGATGGTGAATGCCGGCCGCCCGGAAGTTCGCATGCGGGACGAGTGGGTGGCGGAAACCGCCGATGGCAGCCCCTCGGCGCATTTCGAGCACACCGTGGCGGTCACCGCGAACGGCCCGCGAATTCTGACGCGCCCGTCAGAAATGACCGGCCCGTCGTGGTAGGGAACGCTGCAATTTGCGCCTTGTAGGGGCGCAGCATGCTGCGCCCCAGTTGAGCGGGATGTAGCAATCGCAGGCAGTTCGTAGGTGCCGGGCTTTAGCCCGGCGGTTTGTGAAACAGGAGCTTATGGCGAGACCCATTCGCGAGGAAAAGAAGAAAGGCGACTCCGGCAACACCAAAGAGGACGCCATCGAAGTCATGGCCACGGTCATCGAGCCGTTGCCAAACGCAATGTTCCGCGTCGAGTTGGAGAACAAGCACCAGGTCCTGGCGCACGTCTCCGGCAAGATGCGCAAGAATTTCATCCGGATTCTGGCGGGAGACAAAGTAGCCGTGGAGCTCTCGCCCTATGATTTGACCCGCGGCCGAATCGTGTACCGGTACAAGTAGCATCTAATGTACCCGGCAGGTCTGCCCACTCGGCAGGCGCGCTGTTAAGCAAGGCCGCCAGCCACGGCAACAAGTCTTGTGGTTGCAGGCACTTAGCCGGAAGTTGTAGCGGCGGGTCTTTAGACCAGCGGGTTTTCTGAAGGCTGGCATTGAACCCAGCCAGACAGGGAGTTGGGAAAATGAAGGTTCGGGCCTCAGTAAAAAAGATTTGCGACAAGTGCAAGGTGATTCATCGCCGCGGCGTTGTGCGGGTAATTTGCCAGAACCCGAAACACAAGCAGCGCCAAGGCTAAGCCAGCATTGGTAGGGGCGCAGCATGCCTGCTCCCCTACAACCCGGGCGGTGGCCGGGGCGGCGACCGGAACAGCAAAGGTTTAGAGAACTTAGGAGAAACAAAGCATGGCACGTATCGCAGGTGTAGATCTTCCGGTGCAGAAGCGGCTGTGGGTCGGATTGACCTCGATCTACGGCATCGGCCAGGAGCGCGCGAAAAAGCTCGCCGCCAAAGCGGGCGTCGATCACACGAAAAAGATTCGCGACCTGACCGAGGATGAAGTCAACCATCTCCGCCAGGCCATCGAGCAGGAAGGCCGCGTGGAAGGCGATCTTCGCAAAGAGATCCAGATGAACATCCGCCGGCTGATTGAAATTCAGGCCTACCGCGGAATCCGCCACCGCCGCAACTTGCCGGTGCGCGGCCAGCGGACGCATACCAATGCCCGCACGCGCAAAGGCCCGCGCCGCGGCGCAGTGGCGGCCAAGAAGAAGGTCGTCGGCAAGAAGGGCTAATTTTCTCTCGGCCCTCAACCGCCGAGAGCTCGGGTTTGTAGGGGCGCAGCATGCTGCGCCCCAATTGAGCAAGATCGAAGCATCAAGAAACGGAGCAGCACGTGGCAAAAGAGCAGCAAAAAAACACCGCGCCGGACGCCAAACCAGAAACCGGAAAACCGGCAGCGGCTACAAAGCGCAAGAAAGAATTCAAGAAGAAGCGCGAACGCCGCATCGTTCCGCACGGCGTGGTGTACGTCGCCGCGACGTTCAACAACACGCAGATCGCCATCACCGATACCGATGGCCGTGTCGTGTGCTGGTCGTCCGCGGGCGCCGTGGGCTTCAAAGGTTCGCGCAAGGGCACGCCCTACGCCGCGCAGCAGGCCTCATTGACGGCCGCCGGAGTCGCGCGTGACCAGTACGGCATGAAGAGCGTGGAAGTGCGAGTCAAAGGCCCCGGCTCGGGACGCGAGTCCGCCGTGCGCGCGCTGGCCGCCGCGGGGCTGCACATCGTGGTGATCCGCGACGTGACGCCCATTCCGCACAACGGCTGCCGTCCGCCGAAGCGCCGCCGCGTTTGATGCGCTTTAGAAAAATTCTGCGGGACGCGAACTATTGTGTGCCCTGCAAAGAAAGTTTTGGGAAGGGAGAATAGAAGTTGGCAAGACACCGAGATGCAGTCTGCCGCCTGTGCCGTAGGGAAGGGCAGAAGCTGTTTTTGAAAGGCCTGCGTTGTTTTACCGAGAAGTGCGCGATCGAGAAGCGCAACTTCGTGCCGGGACAACACGGGCAGTCGCGGCGCCCCAAGGTTGCGGGCTACGGGCTACAGTTGCGCGAAAAGCAGAAGATGAAGCGCACCTACGGGCTGCTGGAGCGGCAGTTCCGCTTGTATTTTGAAAGGGCCGTGCGCACGAAAGGGCCGACGGGTGAAAACCTCATCATCATGCTCGAGCGGCGTCTGGATAACGTGGTGTGGCGCGCGGGCTTGGCGTCCTCGCGTTCGCAGGCGCGGCAGCTCGTACTGCACGGGCACGTGCGCGTGAACGGGAAGAAAGTCAACATCCCGTCGTACCAGGTGACCGTGGGCGAGGAAGTAGCCATCAAGGAAAAGATGCACCAGAACGCCATGGTCCTGGAAGCGCGCAACGTGGCGCAGAGCCAGAGCGCGGTGCCGTGGCTCGAACAGGAACGCGAACAGTTCAAGGCCAAGGTCGTGGCGATGCCGAAGCGCGAAGACGTGCAGACACCGCCATTCAGCGAGCAGCTCATCGTCGAGCTGTACTCGAAGTAACCGGAGTTTTGGGCCATTCGTAACAGGGCCGGCGCGCGAGCGCCACGGAATTGCCCCGGAATTCCGGGGAGAAGGAAGGAACACGATGTGGAAGGGCTTTCAAAAACCAAAGCGTCTTGCATCCGAGCTGGAATCGCTGACCGAGAAGTACGGGCGATTTTCCGCGCAGCCGTTTGAGCGCGGCTGGGGCACGACGGTAGGAAACGCGCTGCGGCGCGCGCTGTTGAGTTCGATTGAGGGCGCGGCGATCACCGCCGTGAAAATCGAGGGCGTGCTGCACGAATTCTCCTCGATTCCGGGCGTCGTCGAGGACGCCACGGACATCATCCTCAATCTGAAGCAGGTGCCCATCAAGCTGAACACGGACCTGCCGAAGACCATTTATCTGAACGTCGAGCATCCCGGCCCGGTCACCTCGGCGCAAATCGAGGAAGACGCGGACTTCGCGGTGCTGGACAAGAGCGTGTACATCGCCACGGTCAGCGAAGGCGGCAAGCTGCAGATCGAAATGCGCGTGAAGAATGGCCGCGGCTACGTGGCCGCCGACCGCAACTACGACGAAGACCTGCCCATCGGCTACATTCCGGTCGACAGTGTGCACTCGCCCGTGCGCAAGGTGAACTACTCGGTCGAAGCCGCGCGCCTCGGCCAGATGACTGACTACGAAAAACTGATGCTCGAAGTGTGGACCAACGGCGCGATCACGCCGCAAGATTCCATCGGCCTGGCTGCCAAGCTGGTGAAGGATCACATGAGCATCTTCATCAACTTCGAGGAAGCGGTCGACACCATCGAAGCGCCAACGGAGATCCTCAACGATCCGCGCCTCGAGCATCTGGACCGCTCGGTGGAAGAGCTCGAACTTTCCGTGCGCTCCTACAATTGCCTGAAGAACGCAAACATCCAGACCATCCGCGAACTCGTGCAGAAGAGCGAAAACGAAATGCTGAAGACCAAGAACTTCGGCCGTAAATCGCTCAACGAGATCAAAGATATACTGGTGAAGATGGGCCTCGCGCTGGGCATGAAGTTCGACGAGCACGGCCGCATCATCTGGCCGCCGCTGCCGAGCCAGACCGCGCCACCGCCGTCGGAAGAAAATCTCGGCCTCTAAGGCGACAAGAGACGGATAAAGGGACACATAAAAGATGCGACATCTCAAGTCAGGATCAAAACTCGGGAAGGATCCTTCCCACCGCCGTGCCGTGCTGCGCGCCCTGGTGACAAATCTGCTCGAACACGGGCGGATCACCACCACGCTGACGCGCGCCAAGGCTGCGCGCCCGGTGGCGGAGAAGATCATCACGCTGGGCAAGCGCGACACGTTGCAATCGCGCCGCCAGGCGGCTTCGTACCTCATGCTGCCGGCCGTAACGCAGAAACTCTTCGGCGAAATCGCGCCGAAATTCGCAGACCGTGCCGGCGGCTACACCCGCATCATCCAGGCAGGCAACCGCGTGGGCGACAACGCCCAGGTGGCCATCCTCGAACTCGTGGGCTATGAGTTCAAAACCAAGGAAAAGAAAGAAAAACCGAAGAAGGAAGAAGCCGCCGAAGTGAAAAGCTAACTCTGCGCAACCAAATCCGTTTTTCAACCGCCCGCTGCGGCGTAACCGCAGCGGGCGGTTTTCATTTCGCGCGCTCCGTTTGGGTCTCCTCAGCTTTTCCGCGGCTTCCTTGGAGTGCGGCAGCGCTGCTGCCGCTTTCCGGAGTTTTCAGGAAGTACGGACGGAGCGAGAAAAAGGATTGCTGCGAATTAGCGATTGGCAGTCGGCAATGGGTTGCGATTGGGGAATAGCCGCTGGTGCCAGTAAGGATAAACGGGCGTGACTTCGCTGGCGGCGTCGAGCTTGGCGACCTGCTCCTTAGTAAGATTCCAGCCCACGGCGCCGAGATTCTGCCGCAATTGCTCTTCGTTGCGCGCGCCCATGATGACGTTGACGACGGTGGGACGCTGCAAGAGCCAGTTCAGCGCGATTTGGGGAACAGTCTTGCCCGTCTCCTTGGCGACTTCATCGATAGCGTCGACCACCTTGTAGAGGTGTTCGTCCGCGACCGGCGGACCGTATTGCGCGGTAGTGTGGAGGCGCGAGACTTCGGGAACGGGCTGGTTGCGGCGAATTTTTCCGGTCAGACGTCCCCACCCGAGCGGGCTCCAGATGAGCGCGCTGACTTTTTGATCGAGGGCCAGAGGCATCAGTTCCCATTCGTATTCGCGGCCGAGGAGCGAGTAGTAAACCTGGTGGCCGACGTAGCGTGCCCATCCATAGCGCTCGGAGATCGAGAGCGCTTTCATCAGATGCCAGCCGGAAAAATTAGAGCAGGCAATATAGCGCACCTTGCCGCTCTGCACGAGGGTGTCGAGGGTCTTAAGGGTTTCTTCGATGGGAGTGAGGGCATCGAAGCCGTGCATGTGATAGATGTCGATGTGATCGAGGCCCAGGCGGCGCAGGCTGTTTTCGCAGGACTCGATGAGGTGATGGCGCGAGGAGCCGAGATCGTTGGGGCCCTTGCCCATGGCAAAGGTGGCCTTGGTTGAAATCAGCACCTGGTTGCGCTTGCCGGCGATGGCTTTGCCGAGAATTTCCTCTGACGCGCCCACGGAATAGACATCGGCGGTGTCGAAGAGGTTGACGCCCGCCTCAAGGCAAATGTCCACGAGGCGCGTGGCTTCGGCAACATCGCTGCTGCCCCAGGCCTTGAAGAATTCGGTGCCGCCGCCGAAGGTGCCGGCGCCAAAGCTAAGAACGGGAACCTGCAAACCGGAATAGCCAAGTTGTCTGAATTCCATGAACGAATAGATGCGCCTCAAAATCTAAGGGTACGCGCGCACCTATCCTGCGGGAGTGGTGTCGCGCCGGAACAGCAGAGCACACACTGGCTCAGAGTGTCAGGGATGCTCCTCCCGGTCTAATCTGTCCGGGATGTGCCCGGTCTGTACCCCATACCGTGGGGCCCCTCCCCCCCCCGGTTTTGCATAAGTGCTTCATTCTAAAGGAAGATAAAGGGCGTGTGTTACGATGACACAGATAGCCTTCTTTCTCCATCTGACTTGAGGCGCTGTCACGGATTACTTGACAAAGATTCATTTGTACTTTTGACCTGCATGCAGGTTAAACTTAGGGGGTAGGATGAACGGTTGTGGAACGCACGTAGCGTAGATATTGGATTTTGAAAGAACGCTGCGCGGATTTAGTGAGAATGGATTTTAGCGGCGGGGGAGCGACTTGAACGCTCAATCCCATGCATACACATGGGAACCCTCGGGTTTTAAGTCCGGGGCATTGACCATTGAATGCTACCCCGCCGTTGAAAAAGAGGGGCCGCTTTCATCTGCAAAGTGTTGGACGCCTTGCAGTCCGATAGTCAGCGGCCCTTTCTACTAGTCGTGAGTTTTGGAGACCCACATCCGGCTCTGAGTATACCCGAAATCAGACAACGATGAAAAAGCGAATTGTTGTAGAAAAAGCGAAGTTTGATGCAGTTCTGTCTCAGCTACTCAAGACTCCTCCCCTTCCCATGAAGAAAGTTAAAACGGCAGGAAGGCGAAATTCAAAATCGGTTATTCCCCCGCAGTAAGAGCCTTAAACCGCAGAGCTTTTCCGTTCACCAATCCCTTGAGCGTATTGTCGAACAAGCGTGACTGTTCCTCGCGTCGGTTGAACCTGTAAGAGAATTCCTCACAGTAGCGGCCCAAATGCTTTAACGAGACTTGGTGAAACGTGCCGTAAACGCCGCGTTTTAGGAGGCTAAATGCGTTTTCAATCGTGTTCGTGTGGAGATCGCCGATGCCGTAGCTCTGGCTATGGTTAATCGTGCGATGGCGACCGGGGAAGCGACGCTTTCCAATTAAGGAGTACACAACGGATTCGTCGGTTTGGAGCGATGCGTCGGGATGAATGTGCTCGCGGATAATTGGTTCGATTGTTTCCATCTTGGCGTCCTTCATCGGGATGAGGCGAAGTTTTCCGCCACGCTCCACCATGCCGAGCACAACGTCACGGTTTTCTTTCTTCACGTACGGTTTGCCCTTGCGAGGCTTTCTCGGAGTCATATACGTTTCGTCGGCCTCGACGATTCCAGAGAGCATTCCACCCTCTTTCATCGCTTCGCGGATTCTGTGGCAGAGATACCAAACCGTTTTGTAGCAGGTTTACATTCCGAGATGCAGGGCAACCTGTTTTGCGCTGATTCCCTTTTTCGCTTCCACGATGAGAGCAATGGCCGCGAACCATTTTGTAAGAGCCAAATGAGAGGCATCGAAGATTGTTCCAGACGTGGAACTGAATTGAAGGCCGCATTCTTTTTCGAGGCACTGGTACAGCCGAGTCCGCTTGTTCTTACTGGCGGTCTCACGTTCAAAGCGCGAGATGTTCACCGAGCCACAATGGATGCAACACTTCTCATTCGGCCAGCGGGCGTGTTCAATGTAGTCTAGGCAATCATCTTCGGTTCGAAAGCGGCGGGTTACTTCTAAGAGATTCATGGCATACCCTCACTAAACAAAGGGTATCAGAAGGCTATCTCTGTGTCAAGGGAATAATCGCCGATAAAGTCTTTTGTTTTGACACACTTTTGCAAGTGTTCATTCTAAATGACTTATAAGAGAAGAGCCTGCGCCAACCAAAGTAAGGATTGCCCAGTGCGTCCGAATTGCAGGCGAGAGGTTACCTAGAAGGAATACTAGCAAAACAGTAAGAGGCGGTCAAGGGCGATCTTAATGTGCAGTGGCTCAGTTTTCCGGTTGATGTCATAACGAGGTCGGCCTCACGACGAGCCGAGTAGACTGTCGGTGTTCGCCCTAACAGCGCTCGGACCGAAGGAGGCCGAATGCGAAATATAGGATG
>Ga0210384_10000361_pt1 | contig 70014 bp, 64 predicted proteins | sample IncBWH2MmetaG_FD_160574 | JGI IMG/M metagenome (GOLD analysis project Ga0210384, IMG submission 160574) | Forest soil microbial communities from Barre Woods Harvard Forest LTER site, Petersham, Massachusetts, United States - Inc-BW-H-2-M | ecosystem: Environmental > Terrestrial > Soil >... | reverse complement strand
CATTGATCTCACGCATGATGCCGGCGTTGTTGATCAAAATGTTGAGCTCGGGAAATTGTTTGGTGACCTGTTCGTAAAGAGTGGCGATCGCTTTCGGATCGGACACGTCGCTTCGAAAGGTGTGAAGTTTTGGAAAGGCCGCTTTCGCACGGTCCATCTTAGATTGATCGCGGCCGGTGATAAGAATCGTGTTACCAAGTGCCGTCAGTTGTTTGGTAAGTTCGTAACCGATGCCGCTGCCACCGCCGGTGATCAAAATCGTGTTGCTCGTGAGTTTCATAATTGAATACCCCGCACAAAAGACGCCCAACATCCGGGCACTTCGAACACTATTGAATGGATAGCCGGATAGTCGAAATCGCCGCGTGGTCCCGACCCGTAGCCGGCTTCCCAGCCGACTTCGGCGAGCGAAGGGCCGGTCGCGAGCCGCTCGACCAGGTCGGGATTGGCGATGTAGCGTCGTCGAGCGCGACCTTTCCCTCAAACTTCTTCATGGTGCCGATCCTTCCTGGTTGCTCGATGATTACGTGTCACAAGGTTCCGATCCAGTCTTTAAGCCTCTTTGCCTCCATCACCACCACCTCGCGGTCGTTGGTACCGAGCGCAACAGCCGCCATACCCTGAAAGGCGGAGAAGAAATGGACCCCGAGTTCTCGTGAATCCTTTTCATGGCCAAGGGCCCGGAACTGCCCCTCAAGCCAACGCATGGGCTCATTGAAGAGCGCTGCGGATTTCTTCGCGAGAGCGCCGCCCTCCCTGTGCAACTCCGTGCACAGCCCGCCAAGAGGGCATCCTCCGCGTGCAAGTTGCTCCCGGTTCCCATGAATCGTGTCCACAAAAGCAAACAGCCGCTCCTTCGGAGAACTCAAGCGGTCCCACTCCGATCGGGCTGCGCGAAACTCTTCGAGGCGCCGCTCCACCACGGCTTCGGCGAGTTCTTCCTTGGTTTTGAAGTAGTAGTAGACATTGCCTATCGGAACGCGAGCCGCATCGGCGATGTCCGCCAGACTCGTCTCTCGGAAACCGCGCCCATACGCCAACTTCGCCGCAGTCTGAATCAGCCGCGTTCGCTTGTCCGGTTGTGCCGTTCGCATAGTTAGTTATTTAACTAACTCACACCATAAACTCGACGCGCCCGTGTTGTCAACCCCCCGCGACACGCCAATTTTGGGCGTTGCTGGATGGTGGACCAGTCCAAAAGGCGTGTCAGTATCTGTTCTCCTCGGGGTCCTGTTTTTTAGTGCTACCAGAGCTACGACGACTTCGCGTCGGAAAATCGCTGCCTTTTGTTAGCAGTGATCGGCATCAACCGAACGGAAGCCTCGAATCAGAGAGTCGGACCTTCGAGGATCCCCATCCCCAATCGTGCTCACATATCCTGACTACTCACTCATCAATTGAGGGTGCACGAAATTACTTCCGTGCGATCCCGGCCCAATAGATGGCAAATCCACCGTCGCGATACTTCTTTGCCATGGCTGGTTTCAACATGATCAGGTCCATGGTGGCTTCCGCCCAAGATCCCAGCATCTTCGAAATCAACTCAATCGGAACGTCCACTCGGAAAATATGCCGCTCAATGGCGTCGCGAATCATATTCTGCATTTCGACGAAGGGCGCGCTTCCGGCTTCAATCGACTCTTTCGAAAGCATCCCGGAAACCTGCAATTGGGCCAGGACTCGGCGCTGCTCAGGATTGTTCACACCCCAATTTACATAGCCGTCCCATACATGCCGCAACCTGGTGTGAACGCTCTTCTTGCGCGGAAACTCTGACATCATCGCGTCTGCGAGTTCTAACTTGATCTCGCGATAAAGGGCATTGATCAAATCATCCTTGGTCTTGAAGTAGGTAAACAGAGTTCCGTCGGCGACTCCGGCGCGTCTTGATATCTCTGACGTTGGGGCAGCGGTAAGACCACGCTCTGCAAATACGCGAGTCGCGGCGTCGAGGATCGCGTTTCGCTTGTCTTCGCTCTTCGGGCGAGCCACTGAGCTCCTCTCTAGAGAACGTGTCCTCAATACTATATATCTGGGTCGACTCCGGGAGCTATCAAATAAATGAGCATCCAGTCATTTAACTTGGTCATCTTATGCAGAGGAGGGTATTGAAATGGCCAAGGTCTGGTTGATTACTGGAAGCGGAAACGGATTGGGACGGGACATCGCCGAGGCGGCGCTGGCCGCAGGGGACAGCGTGGTAGCAGGTGCGCGTCGGACGGAAGAACTGGCACCTCTGGTGGCGCAGTACGGCGAACGGGTGAAGTCCGTCGGGCTGGAAGTACGCGATGAGGCAGCCGCAAAGGCAGCCGTGCAGTTGGCGGTGGACAGCTTCGGGCGTCTGGACGTGCTAGTCAACAATGCTGGTTACGGGCAGATTGCGCCGTTCGAGCAAATGAGTGGTGAGGATTTCCAGGCCGTCGTGGATACGTGTTTTTACGGGGTGGTGTACACAACGCGAGCCGCTGTGCCGGTGATGCGCAAGCAGAAGAGCGGCCACATCTTTCAGGTATCTTCGGTCGGCGGTCGCCTCGCGGTTCCGGGCAATACTCCATATCACGCCGCCAAATGGGCCGTCGGCGGTTTCAGCGATTCGCTCGCGCTGGAAGTCGCGCCATTCGGCATAAAAGTCTGCACGCTTGAGCCGGGAGGAATTCGCACCAACTGGGCGCGCCGCGCTGGTCAGAATTCGCCGCAGCTATTGCCGGAATACGAAAACTCCGTGGGGACGAACCTCAAAGTGCTGCGCGGCCTCGAAGGCCGTTCGGAAGGCGATCCGCGCAAAATCGCGGGCGTAATTCTGAAACTGGCAAATAGCGACGAGGTGCCGGTGCGGCTGATTCTCGGTGTCGATGCAGAACAACGAGTGCAACAAGCAGAGGCTGCGCGCGCGCGCGAGGCTGAGAAATTTCGACACCTTACTGTTTCAACGGTTTTTGAAGATGGGCGCTTCGACAGTCGATTGTACATGGCGAAAAGCTAGGGAAACTCTATTGCAGGGAACACGCCTATGAAAGGAGCACGATTATGAAATACAGGTTACTCGGCAATAGCGGACTGCGGGTCTCCGAAGCGGCGCTAGGCACTATGACCTTCGGCGACGAGTGGGGCTGGGGATCGCCGAAGGCTGAAGCGCAGAAAGTCTATGAGACCTACCGCGAGGCAGGCGGAAACTTTATTGACACGGCGAACTTCTACACTAATGGCACGAGCGAGAAATTCCTGGGGGAGTTCATGCAGGGCCATCGCCAGAGCGTTGTATTAGCCACGAAATACTCCAACGCTGCGCCAGGCAATGATCCGAATGCGGCGGGCAATCATCGCAAGAGCATGATGCAAGCAGTGGAAGCGAGTTTGAAGCGATTGCAAACCGACTACATTGATCTGTACTGGGTGCACATCTGGGATGGGATCACACCAGTGGAAGAAGTCATGCGTGGACTGGACGATCTCGTTCGCCAGGGAAAGATTCTCTACGCCGGCATCTCGGACGCTCCCGCCTGGTGGGTCGCCCAGGCAAATACCCTTGCGGAGCTTCGAGGCTGGACACAGTTCATCGGGTTGCAGCTCGAGTACAGCCTGATTGAGCGGACGGTCGAGCGCGAACTGATTCCCATGGCCAAAGCTTTGAACTTGGGGGTTCTGGCTTTCTCTCCTCTGGCGGGTGGATTTCTAACCGGGAAATATCACGGCGAAGGCAAGCCCGACGGCGGGCGGATGACCAATGAAGGAGTGAAAGCCTTCTATCCTGAGAGGGAACAACGCGCGGCGCTGATGATATCGGCTGTAAAGTCGGTTTCCGAACAAACCGGTCGCAGCATGGCGCAAGTCGCACTCGCCTGGTTGCGCTACCAAACCGTGCCAGTAATCCCGATCATTGGAGCGCGGAAGGTATCTCAACTCCAGGATAATCTTGCCAGTTTGGATCTGGAACTCTCCGCCGAACAATTGAAATCCCTCGATGGAGCAAGCCGAATCGAACCCGGATTCCCTCAGGGTATTTACGAGAGAGAAACGGTTCGTGCAATAAGATATGGCGGCACGTGGGATCGCTTGATGCTCTAAGTGCGGCACTTCAGGCAGAATAGTGATCCAGGTGGCGGCGTTTAAGCTTCCCGCTTGCTCCCGAGTGACGGGCAAACCGGAAATTGGCCACTGTCTAAGCAGAGAAATCGTGGTGCGCTGTTCAGGGTTCGAGGAGAACCTTGATAATGCGGTGAACCATTTCGAGTTGCTGCGGGTTGCACTTCGTGAGAAGAGAATCAATGCGTTTCCGGATATCTCGTGGATCTTCTTCTCTTTCCAAGAGCAGAAGAGTGCTTGGGGGCAAAGCAAGACCTTTGGCCATCGCGACGATCGTGTCCAGGCTCGGCACTTTGTTCCCACGTTCCACGTCTCCCCAGAAGTTTCCAGTGATATTGCCTCGTTCCGCAGCGTTTTCGAGGCTGAGTTTCGCCGCCTTTCTAAGTTTTCTGATCCGTTGTGCGAATAGCGTCCGGTGTTTCACGGTATTGCCTCGTCACAACCATAGCGAGGATCAGAGCCTTCTAAAACCGTCTATAGAGTTTATCCTATAGAGTAATAACGCTTTATCGCGTGTGGATGAGGCCGATTGTGCCATCGAAAGCGTTGATTAAGAGAGATCAGGGACAAGATGGGGCGCCTAAACTGATCGTGACGAGGTCGGTGGGTTGTCGAGTGAAGGAACAGGTTTGTAGGCGTAGATCAACTTCGATACTTGAATTGCAAGCTGCAATTGCGGAGGGGTGAGGAGATCGAGCAAGCTGTCCAGTTCCCGACGATCCGGCGGTTGTTTATCCTTGTCGTCAAGTGCAATTAAGACACTGGCGGTGATCCCGAGGCCCTTGGCAAGACTGAAGATCGTATTCAGACAAGCTTCTTGTTCATTGCGTTCGAGGTTTCCCCAGAAATTAGTGGACAGGCCGCCGCGTCCACTGGCCTCTTCAAGGCTGAGACCAGCCGCAATCCTGAGATTGCGGAGACGGTTTGCAAACGATTCGCGATAGTCCACTTCTGCCATCTGCCCAAACGATAGGCGTTGTTAATGGCTAAAACCACAAGCGATGGGATGTATTTTCCTTGCATTACACACACGATAGAGTTATATATCGAGCGATCTTAACTCTAAAGAGTGTTGTCTGCACTCTACCGACTAAATCCAAGAGACTTGACCACGTCGATTACAGCCCGATTCGCGATGCTATCCTCTTCCACGGCATCAGCAGAGGCGTCCAATGCTTCCGACCGCTATTTAGTAGACAGCGTCGAAATTCCAGATGAAGCCCTGATGGCTCGCACCGTAGATGGAGATAAGGAGGCGTTGGGTTGCCTCTTTCGCCGTTATGCCCGGTTGGTACGGGCAGTCGGGTACAAGATCCTCAGGGACGATTCGGAAGCGGACGACTTGCTCCAAGACGTTTTCCTCTTCATCCATCAGAAGAGCGCGTTGTTTGATGGTTCCAAAAGTTCGCCCCGCTCGTGGATCGTCCAGATGGCCTACCATCGTGCAATCGACCGTCGCCGCTATCTGGATTCACGACATTTCTATGCCCAGGTCGATCTGGAGGACGTTGGAAACGAACTGAGTGGCCCAGGCTCGAAAGCAACGGGATACGAAAACTCGATTGAAGAAGTGCTTGCAAGGGTTGGATTACGCAAGGTGTTCGGAGTCCTCTCCGAGATTCAGCGTCAAACCCTTGGGCTCCATTTACTCGACGGGTACACCTTTGACGAAATCGCAGTGAAATTGGACCAGTCCCGAGGAAATGTAAAGCACCATTATTTTCGGGGATTGGAAAAACTACGGAAACAAATTTTTAGGCAGGGCGATTGAGCAGTATCATAAGAGGCGTTATTCATCCGAGGAGCAGGGGCGTTGTCTCACACCGAACCCCATGACGAGTTCCTAGAACTCTGCGCCGTTTCAACCTCGGGCCAACTGAGCGAGGAAGACCAGAGAAGACTACAGGAGCATCTTGCCGTTTGCTCCTCCTGCCGTACTGCCCTGCAGCAATACGAAGGCATCATCCGACACGCGATTCCAGCGATGGGAGCAGAAGAAACCCCAGAAGATTTGGGAGCGGGCGGGGCTTGGTCGGAGAAGCAGGCAGAGTCTACTCTCTTCGCGCGCATAGCACGAGATGAGGGGGGGGGCGGAATCGAGCGTACCAGGCCGATTCCGCCCCATCGTGAAACTAGCTCTCGTCCCCGAGTCCTCGCTCCCGAAAGCGCCGCCGCTTGGCGCAGTGTGTGGGCCCTCTATGCTGCCGGAATACTGCTTTTCGTCGCTCTCGGTGTGTGCGCTTACGAGGTAGGTATTCGCCGAGGGACCGAGGTCGCAAACGTCACAGCCCCTCCACTCACTCAAAACCAGATTTCGCTTGAAGAGAAGTTAAGTGACGCGAGCCATGAAGCCGAGGTCGCGCATTCTCAAGTTGGGCAACGCGACAAGGTGATTGCCGATCTCCATCGCCAGTTAGAACAGCAATCGGCGAAAATGGATCAGATGAAAGCGGCTCAGGAACAGTCGGACGCTGCGCTACGCACCGCAGAAGCTGGGCGAGAGGATCTCATCCAGAAGCGTATTGACGCGGAACAGAAATTCACTGCCGCGCAGTTGAGTGCTCAGGCTCTGCAGAAGAAGTTGGATTCAACCGCAGAACAATCTTTTCAAGATGCAAAGCGGGCTGCAGCATCAGACGCAAAAGTCAACGAACTAACGAACCTCCTACGTCAGCATGACGCTACTCTGGACCAGCAGCAGGAGTTGCTCGCGCATGACCGTGACATTCGCGAACTCATGGGCGCGCGAGATCTGTATGTCGCGGAAGTCTACGACGTCGCTCGTACCGGAGCGACCCAGAAGCCCTATGGGCGCGTGTTTTACACGAAGGGAAAGTCGCTCATCTTCTATGCCTATGATTTGGATCAGCAGACGGTTGCAAGGAACGCTAACACGTTCCAAGTGTGGGGCCGGCGCGGACCGGACCGGGAGCCACCGTTTCCCTTGGGTATCTTCTACGAGGACAACGCCTCAAAGAAGCGGTGGGTTTTGAAGTTGGACGACCCGAAACTGCTGGCACAGATTGATGCTGTGTTCGTTACGATTGAGCCGAATGGCGGCAGTCGCAAGCCAAGCGGCAAGCCCCTTCTCTTTGCTTACCTGCGAGTCGACCCAAATCATCCTTAAATCACGACTGTTGCATCTTTCCTCGCTCTGCAGGGTTCCAACTAATTAACGAAGGATCGGGTACCAAGTGAGACCTCTCTCCGTAGACTCGAACAGGATTTCCGAATCCGTCGGCCATAGGAGAGTCTCAGTGCGCGTGCGCTTCCCCCGCATCGCTTTTGTTTTCGCTTGTGCCGTGTCGCTAGCCCTCCCCCTTACGGCACAGTCCCCCAATGGAATTATGAACGGTCGAGTACTCGATCCATCCAACAAGGTCATCAGCGGTGCCGACATTTTAGTGATAAGTGATGCAACGGGCTTGAAGTACTCTGGCAAGACGAATGACGACGGCATTTATGTTGTGCCGAATCTCCCGCCAGGGCCGTATCGGCTTCAAGTTTCCAAGGTGGGATTCAAGACGCTCATCAAGCCCGATATTGTTCTCAACATCCAGGACGCGCTGTCTATCAACTTTACCCTGCCCGTAGGGGCCGTTTTCGAAATCGTGACCGTTGAAGGCGGTGCATCGATGATCAACACGACGGACGCATCGGTCAGCACGGTGGTGGATCAAACCTTCGTAAAGAACATGCCGCTGAATGGCCGCAGCTTCCAGGATTTGATCCTGCTCACGCCGGGGGTTGTGACTCAAACTCCCCAGCCCACAGGTGCGTCGGGTCTTGGTCGGACCGGCGAGTTCAGTGTGAATGGCCAGCGCCCCGAAGATAATTATTACACCGTGGACGGCGTTGGCTCCAATCTGGGAACATCTGCGCTATACACGACCTTTGGGGCAGGTCCCAGCGGCTCTCTTCCTGCCGCTACTGCTTTGGGAACCACCCAGGCGCTGGTTTCAGTGGATGATCTCCAGGAATTTCGTGTACAGAGTTCAACATATTCCGCAGAATATGGACGAAATCCCGGCGGCCAGTTCGCGTTTGAGACGAAATCGGGCAATAATCAATTTCACGGCACGGCCTACGACTATTTACGCAACGGCGCTTTGGATGCCCAGGACTGGTTCAACGACTATTTTAATAAGCCGGAGCCCTCCCTCCGGCAGAATGATTTTGGCGGTACGTTCGGGGGACCTGTCATGATCCCCAGCGTTTATAAGGGAACCGACAAAACATTCTTCTTTCTGTCATACGAGGGGCTCCGTCTGACAGCTCCTCAGGCAGCCACGGTCAACTTCGTACCCGATCTTTGCATGAGGGGTATGAGTGTCTGCCCATCCGGTAGGAATCCAGGCGCGAGTGCGCTTCTTCCAGCCCTGAGGGCGTTCCCTCTGCCTAGCCCGGACGGAGTTGCGGACGCCACAAACGGGATTGGCCAATTTATCGGAAGCTGGTCCAACCCCGCTTCACTGAATTCCACTAGCGTCCGGTTAGACCATCTAGTAAATGACAAGCTCAGACTCTTCTTTCGATTCAGTGATACGACTTCCAGCTCGGCGACTCGGGGAGCATCCGCGATATCGGAGACCCCAAGTATGCACGTAACCTCAGCCTATACCTTGCGGACCTACACGCTGGGCGTCAGTAGTGTTTTCTCGAGCCGCCTAAGTAACGAAGTGCGCTTTAATTACAGTTCGAACGTGGCGACAAATAATACTTCCATTGACGCTCTCGGGGGCAGCACCCCTGTGAATTTGGCGCAATTAACCGGACTGAGTGCCGGATCGGAGCCTGGGGTTGGCTTGCTTTATGGTGGATACCAGTTTCAGATCCTTCAAGAACAGTTGTCCAGCACGCAGAGACAGTGGAATTTGGTTGACTCGGCAAGCATCTCCTTGGGTCGCCACCGGCTTAAGTTTGGAATCGACTATCGTAGGCTAGCGCCGTTTGCGATTCCGGCTAGTCCTTTGGCTGCGTTCTTGTATTTTGGTGAGTCCGCAGTCGAGACGAATACCCCATTTACAATCGCTATCGCTTATGCCCCTGCTTACCCTTTGTATATAAACTTCTCCGCTTTTGGCCAGGACGAATGGAGAGTGTCACAACGTTTGAGTCTCTCGTTGGGACTGCGCTGGGAGTTGAACCCCGCGCCGGACGTGACGCAAGGATTGAAGCCCTACACAGTTCAAGGTTCCAGCCCAAGCACGTGGACGTTGGCTCCACAAGGCACCCCTCTCTGGCAGACGACGTATGGCAACTTTGCGCCTCGGCTGGGCGCCGCATACGTCCTTCGTAATACGCCGGGCTGGGAAACCGTCGTGCATGTCGGTGGCGGGCTTTTCTTCGACACCGGTCAACAGTTGGGGTCTCTAGGGTTCCAAGGGCCGGGGTTTAGCGCAACTGCATATCCGGCCGTGTCTTTTCCTGGTCCTGTGGCGGTTCCTGCCATCGTCAACCCACCTGTTGCACCATACAGCGGCACTGTGTACGGTGTAGCCCCTCATTTGCAACTTCCGTATACGATTCAGTGGAATGCCAGCATCGAGCAGGCACTAAGCAGGTCGCAGGCTTTCACTGTGTCGTACGTCGGTTCGCATGCGGCGAGATTGCTGCAGCAAAACGCGTTTGAGCCTACAAGCAATCCTCTTTCAAGCTTTTTTCAATTCGTTGAGAATGGTCGGACGTCAGACTACGAATCACTGCAGATTCAGTTTCGACGAAGACTGGGTCGGGGGTTGACCGCGCTGGCCTCCTACACGTGGTCGCACTGCCTCGACTACGGCTCCCAGAACTACCTCTTTGGGTACCAGCGCGGGAATTGCGATTTCGATGTCCGGCACAGTCTTTCCACTGCTTTTTCCTATGATTTGCCAAACCTGGGACACAACGGATTTCTGAACGCCGTGCTGCACCATTGGGGCGTGGACGACCGCTTTACGGCGAGAACGGCGTTTCCGGTGACTTTGGAGGGGAACGGGCTCGTTCAGCCGAACGGGCAGGTTTATAACGAGGGGCTAAGTTTTGTTCCGGATCAGCCGGTCTACCTGTATGGCGCTAATTGTGCTTCGGTCCTTCAAGGTTTGCACGACCTTAACCCAGGGCAAGGATGTCCGGGAGGCCGGGCGATCAATCCTAATGCGTTCATGAACGTAAGTTCTGGCTACGGTGATGCTCCGCGCAACTTTGCCCGGGGTTTTGGAGCCTGGCAAATGGACTTGGCGGTCCGCCGGGATTTTCCAATTAACGAACGCCTGAAAGTGCAATTCCGCGCCGAGGCTTTCAATTTCTTCAATCACCCGAATTTTGGAAGCATCTCTCCGTATCTCGGCACGAACACGTTTGGGCAGGCTACCGGAACGCTTGCGAATTCACTGGGCGTACTGAATCCGCTCTACCAAATGGGCGGCCCACGCTCCATGCAGTTCGCTCTTAAACTCGTATTCTGACTGCGCCACGAGCCAGACAGGGAGGCGCGAGTGAGACACGGCCAAGTGTTCTTAAAGACTCCAGGAAGGGCAACGAAAGTGGACTCATTGATGGGCTTAAGATCTGTTCCAAAAGGGTCCGACAGTGGAGAGGGTAGTGCCCAGCAGATGTCCAGCCGCCTGGCCAAGGAAAACCCCACTGACGACGTCGCGGGGGATCAATATTCAACTAACCGTGTTAAAACCGGATTGATACTGTCGTTAACGCTAACAATTTTCTCTTCTCTGTCGCCATCGGTAACGCAGGGCCAAGCGGCCCGCTCAATGACCGTTCGGGACTCGATCGAAAAAGCAACGTTCATACGCGATGCGTACAACGGATCAGAACTAGCCAATTTTTCTCCAGATGGCCGATATTTCTTCGTGATGACAGAACGTGGTGTGCTCCAGTCTAACCGAGTGGAAACGACAATATGGTTGTTCGACACCGCCAGTGTGTCGAATTCATTGAAGCATCCTCTAACCGAGCGATCTCCTGATCCTAGAGCGCTCGTCAAGATGGGGACGCTCTCGAACATGATGACTTTGTCGAACGGCGATGCCATCACGGAGGCCCGCTGGACACCGAACAGTGAAAGCATCGCGTTCCTGGGACGCGATAACAACTTCGAACGACATCTATTCACCGTGACTATCAAAGATGGCCAGGTCAAGCAATTAACTCCGAACGGGCAGGACCTAACGGGCTTCGATAGCGCAAAGGGTTCATTCGTATTGATGGCGGTGCCGTCGCCTACGACTGATTCGCAGCTATATCAGTCTGGAGGCGCGACGGTTCCGGATATTCAAATCGGCACGGGCATGTCGCTTTTCAGCCTCTTGTACCCGCAATGGGAAAAGTTCGTTTTTGAACTACGGGCTCAGCAGGTCTGGCGAGTTAGAGACGGCAAGGCGTCCCCTGTTGTGGAACCGACAACATCGCTGCCAGTTTCGCTAATTTTTAACCCGTATGCGTCGGCGCTGTCTCTCTCTCCAAGCGGGCGTTACGCTGTAGTAGCGGATTTCGCGGCGCATGTGCCGGCGACTTGGGAGTCTTACGAAACGCGAAACCGTTTCGCCAACATCGTCGCGGATAAGCCCAATACAAAACCCACGATGGACCCCTCCCGGCCGCTTCAATACGAACTGATCGATCTGCAAAACGGGACTATGTCCAAATTGATTAACGCTCCTACTGGATGGAGCGCATCTTTCCCTGATGCATTGAAGGCGCTGTGGTCGCAAAACGAGCAAGAAGTCATCTTAACGAACACTTTTCTTCCCTTAGAAGGAGACAGTTCTGCCGGACTTCCGCATTCTCTCCGTCCTTGGGTGGTTGCCGTCGATATTGAATCTCGGAAGATAGTGTGCATTAAGGAAGCTTCGCTTGACGGCAACGAGCATTCCGGTAGCCGTTTGTCAAATCTCGAATGGCAGGCAGCAGGTCAGCGACTGGTCTTGCGGTACTTCGATGATCGTGCTCAAGCTCCCTTAGAGCCGGAACTATTCCAGAAAGTGAATGGAACTTGGAAGGCCATCACAAATCACGCCGCAATTAGCAGTGCCGCGGGGACATCTAGAGCTCGTAGGCTATCTATTCTTGTTCGCGAAGGCGTGAATCAGCCCCCGGTTCTGATGGCGACGGATCTTGAGACGGGGGAGTCGAGACAAATCTGGGATCCGAATCCGCAATTTGCCGGGATCAAGTTCGGCGAGGCCACGGTTTACAAGTGGCACGATAAAGGCGGACACGAATGGATCGGAGGGCTCGTCAAACCGCCAGATTACGTTGCGCGGCACCGTTATCCGTTGGTGATTCAGACGCATGGATTCAATCAGACGGAATTCCTGACGGACGGCTCTTTTCCTACGGCGATGGCTGCCAGACCAATAGCCGCACGGGGGATAATCGTCCTGCAGATTGAGGAGATTAGCATCAGCCCGGTAGATTCCATGACTCCGCGCGAGGTGGCTCAGATGCGCGACGGCTATCTTGCAGCTATCGAACATCTGGATGCTGACGAGCTAATCGACCCGCAAAGGGTCGGAATCATTGGTTTAAGCCACACTGGCTGGTATGTCTTGAATTCCTTGGTGCACGCGGGGAAGCATTTTGCTGCGGCCACACTGGCCAATTGTACCTATATTAGTTTCGGCGAATACTTATTGAACGCCGACTATGGGGGGGCAGGACGAGCCAAGGCAATTGCCGGAGCGATCGGCAGCGAGCCTTTTGGCGAAGGCCTGCGGAAATGGATCTCCGATTCTTCAGGATTCAATACCGACAAAATTGGTGTCCCCATATTGTTTGAAGCCAACAGCCCAGTTGAGATGATTTACGCATGGGACATCTATGCGGCCATGCGGCTACAGAAAAAGCCGGTAGAGTTACTTTATTTCCGCAACGGTTCGCACATCCTTGCGAAACCATTGGAGCGTCTAGCCTCACAAGAGATGAGCGTGGACTGGTATGATTTCTGGCTCAATGACCACGAGGATCAGAATTCGACAAAAATCGAGCAGTACGCCCGCTGGGAGAAGCTTAAGAAGCTACAGGAGAAAAACCAAGAAGATTTTTCTCGATCAGAATCGCAATAGGTTTTGATTGACAATTGGACTGCCGGAGCCCCCGGTAGTTTCGGACGCTCCGGCAGAGTTACTCACTCCCAGTCTTGATAGGCGGCAGTGTGTTCCTGGAAGATGCCATCCTGGCTTACGGGGCTATTCTTCGGGGTAGAGGCACTCTGGACAGCATTAATCGCTGTCGTCAGTACCGTTACTTCCGGGGTTTCGTATTTCATGATTTTCACCTCCTTTCTTTGGTGAGATTTACGTACTTAGCTAGCTAAACTCATGGGGTGAGCCGGTACTTCGAGTGCTTCGCCCCGGAACCGCGAGGAGAGATTCCTCCGCTTCGCCCCGAATGACGGGAGTATTCTTGCTTCTTTCTTGGGCATCGGGTTCAGTCAGGACTCTATGGACGGTAAGGTGGCGTAGCCACGACTCCAGCGTGATCGTGCGGCTTAGAATGCAGGTCGGAACCACCTCGTTCTGTCGCGCCTTTTGCAACGCCTCCAAGAATCGATTTATATCCACGATCCTCACGGAACTGCTTACCACGTGGTCACCGATGTCAAGCAAGCTGGGCCATTCTGGCGAGATGGTGTTCGACGCCTCTTGTGGAACAGTCTCCTTCCGCCTTCTGTTGAGAACTTCGTCCGGGACGATACCGAGAAGGGCACGCTTCATCAGAGAGCGGCGCTGGCCAACGCGCACGATCTGCTCCCGAGGGATGGCGTACATGAATTCCAGAAAATCTCGATCAAAGTAGGGATAACGCGCTTCGTGGAGCATCTCTCGTTGGAGGCCGTGCCACGCCAATAGCTTTCGATCAGCATCCAAAGTACGAAGATTGTGTTGAAAGCTTGGCAACGGGCCGAACAGCTTCACTCTGGACGGATAATCGCGTAGAGCCGCGCGATTCCGGCGGACAAACTGGGGACAGAACCAGGGTGCGGCTGCATTTACGTAGTCTGGGACGTCTAGGAGGGCGAGAGGGGAAAATTGTCGAATGGCTTCCCAGAGCAAAGGGAGGCGACGTTTTCGCATCTTGGCGGCCCAGAGTTTCAGTTGATGAGCGAGGGTAAAGAATCGTGCTTTTGCCAGGAGATTTTGGAGTTCCGGTGTTGGTGTGGGCACGCCGTCGCCCGTGACCTCCCCTCCCCCGATTCCAGAAAGCGTGACTCGATGTCCTTGTAACAGCATATAAGCTCCCTGTTGCTTGAAAAGTTCAGAAGGACGAGTGTTGGGGACGGGAGTCGCCACAAAGTGATCGATCTGAAAGTCGGAGCTGAAAGAGCGTGGTGAACCGACATCTCTTAGAGAACCCGCATCTATATGCCAGCCGGTGCGGCCACGTTTTTCTTCGACTTTCGTGAAATAAGCGCGTTCACCCCAGTTTGGGTTGGAGTCGTCGTACCACGTGACAGTATCGAGGCATGGAATTTCGGAGGCACCGCGGGCAATGACAATATCAGCCATGCAGACGATTGAGGAGGAGTCCATGCCGCCGCTGAGTTCTGCGAGTACGGGTCTATCGGAACGGAGTCTACGCTGGACGGCTTTCGCGAAAACGGTGCGGAAGTGTTCCTCATATTCGGCGTCGGTGCGATAACGGATTTTCTTTTCCGGGTCGAAGTCCCAATTCTTGCTGACGATGTGCTTCCCGGGTCGGAGGACCACGCACGAGGATGGTGGGACGGAATCGACCCCGGCGTAAGGTGTCAGATGCGCAGCAGGAAACAACGTCGCGAGCCAGCCGGCAATGTACTCCTCGTTGAGAGCGAAGGTTCTTCCCGCGAACCGGACGAGGGGATCGAGGATGGTGCTCCAGGTGACTTGGTTGTTTTCGATTGAGTAGTAGAGATGGCGTGTGCCGATTGGGTCTTTGGCCAGGAGCAGCGAGCGGTTGATGGGGTTCCAGATGGAGAGCGCCCAATCTCCGATCAGTTTCCCCATGCAATTCGCCCCCCATTTTTCATACGCTACCGCGACGATGGCCACGTCGGTGGAATTGACGGTCAGGGAGTCGCGCAGCTCGCTGATGAGGTCAGCGCGATTGTCCAAGCGACCGTCCCAGGTGATAACAGCTCCAGACGGACAAATACATGGCTGTTTCTCGTGATGCGCTTCATTCGTCGTGTAGAAGGCGCGATAGAGGATCGTTATGCCGCCCTTCGAATACGATTCGTTGCTGTCTGGGCCATAGGGAGCGAGTGTCGCGCTGACTTTCTCGATGTAGTCCGGGGCAGGCGGCTGGCCTTCGAAACTCCATCTTCCGAACTGGACACTCATGATTTGCTCCCTCGCTTCCGGTTCGATCTCGATCTGTTCCTCGCGACTGCTTTCGTCAGCCCCATATGGGCTAACTTTGGATAGAAGTCTGCCATGTCAGTTTGGTTTTCGGGGTTGTGCCCAGGTTCACAATCCCTGATGCGCGAAGATCCTTGAGCCAACCTTCGAGGAAGAGCGTACGGTTCAAAGCGACTATGGGAACTTCTTCGCCCCGCCGAACCTTCTGCAGGGCTTCCGAGATACGCTCCGAGTTCACGATTCCGAGCGCACTGCTAAGCATGTTCTGAGTCATCTCCGCGAAATGGGCCCAGTCGTTTGAGATGGCTACCATTGGCGATCGGGAAACAAAGGCTTTCGTCTTCCTGTTCAGGATCTCGTCCGGCACGATACCAACGAGTGCCCGTCGCATGAGGGAACGGCGTTGGGTTGGGCGGACCAATTGTTCTCGCGGGATCGCGAACATGAATTCCAGCAGGCCGCGATCCAGATAGGGATAGCGTTTCTCGAATGGCGGTTCGAATGGCAAAGCGGTATGCACCAGTTGCCTTCGCAAGGCGTCGAGTGTGCTCATATTTTCCTGGAAGCTTGGCAGAGGACCGAATAGCTTCGTCCTGGAGGGGTAGCCGGTTAGCGTGGCCCAATGGCGCTTCACAAACCTAGACTGCACCCATGGGGCCGGGTGCATGTATTTCGGGACACCCACGAGGGCGGGAGGGAAAAATCCACGGGCAGTTTCCCAGAACAGATGGAACCAGGGTTTTCTTTTTTCCAGCGCCCAGACTTTGAGCTGATGAGCCAGGGCTCCGAATTGTGCTCTGGCGAGAAGATTCTCAAGTTCGGGCGCGGGTGTGGGCACACCACCCATGACTTCGTCGCCACCGATGCCGGAAAGCAGGACGCGATTACCTTGCGAAGCCATACACATCCTGATTTGCGGAGAAGTGCGGCCATCGTAACCGGGAGTTGGCAGAAAGCGGTCGTGAGGAGATTCGGGCGGTGGTTCAGGCGCGGGGATTTGTTCCGGATCTGGCGTGCCGACATTGACGTGCCAGCCAGTGCGACCGCGCTGATCTTCAACTTTGGTGAAATAGGGGCGTTCGTTCCAGTTAGGTTCGGCGTCGTCGAAGTAGGAGATGGTATCGAGACGAGGCGTGTCGGCGATTCCGCGGGCGACAATGGTATCGGCCATGCAGACAATGGATGAGGAGTCCCTACCACCGCTGAGTTCGGCGAGAACGGGTCTATCGGAACGAAGATTGCGCTGGACAGCCGTGGCGAAGACAGTGCGGAAGTGTTCTTCGTATTCGGCATCGGTGCGGTAGCGGATTATCTTTTCGGGGTCGAAATTCCAAAACCTGCTGACTGTGAGTCTTCCGGCCCCGAGGAGCACGGACGAAGACGGCGGCACGGAGTGAATGCCGACGCAGGGAGTTGAATCCACGGACGGAAACATAGAGTACCAACCGGCGACGTATTCTTCGTTGAGAGCGAACGATTTACCCGCAAGGCGAACGAGCGGATCGAGAATCGTGCTCCAAGTGAGCTGATTGTTGTCGAAAGAGTAGTAAAGATGGCGCGTGCCGATGGGGTCTTTCGCAAGCAACACAGAGCGCTCGCGAGGATTCCAGATGGACAGCGCCCAATCCCCGATCAGTTTCCCCAAGCAGTTCGTCCCCCACTTTTCGTACGATGCGGCAACGATGGCCACATCCGTGGAATTGACGGCCAAGGAATCGCGCACCTCGTTGATGAGCTCAGCACGATTGTCCAAGCGGCCGTCCCAAGTGACCACGGCTCCGGAAGAAGAGATATGCGGCTGCTTTTCGCGACGCGATTCCTTCGTGGTGTGAAACGCGCAAAAGAGGATCCTTACGCCACCCTTGGAATAGGATTCATTGCTATCGGGGCCATAGGGAGCGAGAGCCGCACTGACTCTTTCGATGTAGTCCGGGCCAGGCGGCTGGCCTTCGAAATTCCATCTTCCAAACTGGACGCTCATACAGTTGCCTGTGCCCAAAGTCTTCAATCTGTCGTTTATTAGGATCGATCAACAACTGCATAAATTTCCGGCACGTACGGTTTGTCGTTAACCACGCGACCATCCACCTCGACCCAGGCATGTGCCTTGAATGGCAACTGTTGCACCCCGATTACCATTTGGGCGACTATCCCGTGGCTCCTGAGGAGGCAACTCGTCGCTGCCGAGCGCTGCAAACAAAGTGCTTCTTTCCAGTACCAGATACAAGCCATGTCGACCGCCGAACAAACGCATTCCACTGCGTCTGGGGCAGGCATCGTCTTCCCTACGGGATAGTTGCGAACCTTGTCGTAGAGCATCGCGAAATTACCTTGCGCCAAGTAGAGATCGAAGTGAATCAGCTTGAAGTACGCTTTCAAAACAAGAAACGACATGGTGCACACCTCATTCGCCGCCAGCTGCAACTGGTGAGCAGTTCATTCCCGGCCTCCCCGAGCACCATGGCGCGACAGGTCTTCCGGATCGGACTTTTGTGTCGATTGCATGATCTTTGTCCCAGTTCAGACCGCCACACCGGATTCCTGCTCTTCGACCAGATGACACTTCTTCAAGTTCTGGAGAAATTCGCGCACGTCGTTCTCCGCAAGGTCCCGGCTAACGCCGAATTCCCGGCGTATCTCATCGACGATCCCTGACTCGGTGTATCCACTCTTGAGGAGTTCGAGGATTCGCGATCCAACGAAGTTGAGGCTGAACATCTGGCCTTGCTGGACATCCAGCAGAATTGCGCCGTCCTGGTTGTGTGTGCTGCGCACCGTGTTAGAAACTCTGTACATTGCTGCCCCATTCCTTAGAGCGCACTGTGCCACCCTTCGCCACCCGAAAGCCAGTAAAAGGTGAAAAGGTTCGGTAAACCAACATGGGCGAAGAGAAGTTGCTTACTGACAACAAGATGAGTTCGAGACTTCTTGTATGGAAAGAATCAATGTGTCCGCTTTTTAATCAGCAGCGCCGTTCCTGAAGTCTCCTACGATAGGGCCACAAAGAACAAAGTCTGCCGCGGCTTGTATTTAGAGAGAAATCTCTCGTAGATGTTCGTCGATGGCAGAGGTTGTGGAAAAAGATTGGTTGGAGGGGAGACTCGAAGCAAGCTTGAGGAAATGGGGATTGCCGTCTTCAACGATTTCTCCACGGGAAAGGATGACAAGTCTACCGAATGTGGAGAATGTTGAAGGGCGATGTGAGATGACAATCAGCGTTGACGTTCTGAAACTACGGCGAATATTCGCGAGAACGATTCTCTCTGAAGAAGGATCAAGACAGGAAGTTGCCTCATCCAATATCAAAATCCGAGGTTGCTGCAGAATGGCTCTTGCGAGGGCAAGTCGTTGGCGCTCACCACCGGAAAGTTGGCAGCCTCCGGGTCCGATCCGTTGCCCTAGGCCATCGGGCAACGCTGCAACAAATTGCGCGAGCCCCACACTGCAAATGGCTTCTTGTAGTTCATCGTCCGGCGCTGCCGGCCGCACAAAGCGAAGGTTGAAAGCCAATGTTCCATCAAACAGAACGGGGTCGCGCGGCAGATAGCAGACGTACTGGTGCAGATTTCTGAGTTGAATGTTCCGGATATCTACGTTTCCGATGCGAATCGAACCGGAATCGGGGTCGTAGATTCGCCCTATGAGTTTTGCAAGGGTACTCTTTCCAGCACCGTTCTCCCCGGCGATGGCAACCTGTTCGCCCGGTAAGATTCGAAACGAGGGAATGCGGAGCATGTTTTTTTGCCTTCGATAGCCAAAGCCGACCTCGGAAAAATCAATCTGGGGAGGATGCTCCCGCGAAAGACAAACGGCAGCGGAGGCATTAGTTACGCTCGGGCATAACTCAAGCCCGGACTGTAGCTGCCGGACGCTCGCGAAAGTTTTTTGCGCTCTCGCGTAGAGATCGGCGGCCCCACTGAGAGGTTCAAAGAGTTGCGTAACTAAGCCGTAGAAGGCCACCAGCCCTCCGATGCTTAAGGTTTCTGAAAGTACCATCTCGCCGCCGTAGCCAATGACAGCGCACATCGCTAAAACAACCGCCAGGGAACTCCATACCGTAAATGAAGTGCTGGTGGTGAATAGTTTCTGTTGTGACCTGACTCCACGAGCCAGGAGCCGGAAGGCCCTTCGTTCCTGGCGTTTTTCTTGTCCCAACAGTTGAATGGGAATCACGGAGGAAAGATGTTCCTCAAGGAAGGTGCTCCACGCTAACCGATCGCTCTGCACGGTGTCCGCGTTGGCCGCCAACCTGCGGCGGAAGTGGTGGCGCGCGATCAGAAAGACCGGGACGAGAGGGAGAACGGCCAGCGTAAGCGAAGGACTGAGCATGAACATAGTCACCAGAGTGAAGCCGGCCGTTAGGAACATGCGCAAGATTGCGGGCAGGAGGTCGGACCCGAAATACGAGACCTCTTCGACCGGCTCTTTGAGCGGATACATCACGCTACCCACCGGAGTGTCCTCGTAATACTCGGCCGAAAGCGTGTCGAGGCGTCCAAGTAGGCTCATTCTCAACGTGAGTGTGAGCCTTTGCGCGGCAGTCAGCATCAAGTAGTTGCCCAAGCTCGTGAGCGCCATCCTGCCCTGGTAACTGAGAAAGATCAGGCCAACCGCCAATAGGAGCAATCCCATCTTTCTCTGCGGGATGATTTGATCGATGAGCCACTTGAGTACGAGCGGGGTGAGAAGTGCTAAAAGACTGCCGGCGGTGATGCACAGAAAACTGCCCAGATGCCAGTGCAGCAGCGGTCGAATCTGTCCTGAAAGCCACTGGAGTTCACTCGGTACCCAGGGTCTCCAACGTCTTCGTTCATGCGAGAGAGAGGACAACAGTCCCACCTGACGACCGAGGTTAGCCAGATACGGAAAGCTTGTCCATAAAATGAGTGAAGCGTTCGCTTTTCGCTCAATTGCGACGATTTTCTCAGCAATCGGTAGGATTCGCATGCAGGGCAGCGACTCCGTTTGTCCGGCAAACCGACAAGATCAGCCAAGCTTTCTTGCCACCGTGACAATTCGGCCAATCACCTCGGCATCTTGGTGGTAGCGCAAATGTTCGGAACGACGGAACTGCCGGGAGTACGGATGGATGACCAGAGTGCCATTCTCGATGCCACAACATGCACACAAGTAGGTCCCGTTGCGCATTAGGATCACGTACACCGCCTGTTGCCATGGCGGTTTCGTCGTGAAATAGATCGGCCTCTTCTCGCGACGGTTCACGATGGCAAACAGCCCGTTTTCCAGGCAAGGATGAAGGACATCATATTCGCCGCCGATCCAGAAGAAATCATCCAGAGAAGCGTCTTCCAGGCCAGACAATGGCCCGATGGATTCTCGAAGGAAGACCGGAATTTCCTCACATCGTTCAAGCATCTGTTCAAGGAATCCAGTCCGACCAGGCTTTTCGTTGTCGTTCGAGTTTTCGTTGGGTTCCGCGCCTAGAGCTCTGCTACCCAGATGATCGGGAATCGGTTCCGTGCCGGCTTCAGCCAAGACAATTCCAATCGCCTTCAGAAAGACGTGAAATTGCAGGCCGTACAGAGAACAGAGAGTAATCGCCTTGTGAAAGTGACGCGGTGGCGCGTTGAAAAGTTCGTAGTCGCAAAGAGAGCTAGGAGAAACAAAATATCTTTCATCCCCAAGCAGACCTGCGATGTTGTGGCTCATTCCCGCAACCTCCCGCAGAGACAGATGCAGCTTAGTACGTGAGGTGCGGAGGAGTTGACCAAATTCTTTGTCCGTGCCAAGCGGTCGTGGTTTCCAATGTTTTCCGAGGTCCATTGGAACTTCCGGCTGCTCGGCCCGAAGCATAGGCCGAATTTCGAGATCCACAATGCCTAGAATCCGCGCTTCGCGCGGAACTTTCAGTTCGACTTGGGCATAAGAGAGCGACGTACCGATCGGGACGATAATGCCCCTTTCTACGACGCGCAAGCGACAACAAAAGAGGCCCCTGTTATGTTCGATCAGAAATACTTGGGAGGAGGTTGCGCCATTTAACTTGGGGATGCGACCGTTCGGGAACTTTGGATTCACTCGGACGATGCTTCCGGGAATCAGATCGGGGAAAGCCAGGGCATCTTGGCGTCCAATCCTTGCGTACAAGAAGCCTCTATTGCAGATTTCGGACAGGAAACGAAGTCGCTTGAGGGCAGTGACTTCGAGAAGCTGTGCCAGAGGTGCGATCGGAGGCGCCGAAGCGCCGCGGGGGTGGTTTCGAAACCAAGGAATCCATGTATCAGGATCTAGCAGCGAGGAATCGAGTAGCATCGTGCGCTTTGAAGGCAGAAGAACCTGCAATCGGGGAATGTCGTCGAGGTCACATCCGAACACGCGCAGCCAATCAAAGAACCGGTAGCCGGAGACCTGGCTGAGCGCAAAGACCTGATGAAGACTTGGGCTGAAGGTTCCCAGCCGGAGCTCATGGTACAGAGTGTGAGGAAGGAAGTAACGCGAAGAACGCCCGAACGGCGCCGCAGATAATAGGGAAACTTTAGAGAGGGTGAGGTGTTTGCTCCTGAGGATGGACCGGACTCGCTCAGCGAGGTCGGCGCCTCTGGCGGAATTTGGTTTGGTGCCCACGGGTAAACCTCTGACTATGTCTTCCCGCGAGGAGTGCGTGCTTGCCCGTCAGGTGTCCCGGCAGAAATTTCGCACGCAGACGAGTTGTCTGAAAACACACGAATCAGGTCGCGTCCAGACTGCAGGCTCGCAGAGATTCGTTCGGTATAATGCCGGGTTCGCAAGAAGTTATGAACATTTTGTAGCCTGTCCCAGATTGGGGACAGTAGGGCCCGAACCGCCAAGAAACAGGATGGGTCTGATGACCTTGGTGAGAATGCGTTGGTTTGACAGGTGGCCAGAATTGAGGTCAGACCCGATGAATCGCGTCAACTACCGCCAGCAGCAAGGACTTCGACGCCAACGACGGGAATTCCGTTTTTCGCAAATGGTCTATTAAACTTGTCGATAAGGCTGAAAGTTGCGGTAACATAGCCCAACTCCGAGGTTGTAGTGCGATGTTGGCCCCGACGTCGGCCACGGATGCTGGTAAGCGGCTAAGAGCTGTACGGAAACTCTTGCGCCTCTCGATGCGCGAAGTGGAACACCTAAGCAGAGAAATCGCTCTCAAGAAAAACGCTCCTGACTACTTCATCTCTCGGAATTGGCTAGGCGATATCGAAACAGGAAAATTAAAACCCAATATCTACAGACTTAAGAGCTTGAGCCTGATCTACAGGCTGGGCCTTGACGAAATCTTGTCGTTCTTCGGTGTTGATATCGCCGACGCTGGCACCGAACAAAAACTCGTGGGACTACCACACACCTACTTGGTAACGCCCACGCTTGGAGGCGCACAGAGCACACTCGTGGCCCCGCTGGAACTCCGAGAGAAAGTCGATTTTGGGAGTACCAACTTGGTCTCGCGGATGTTTGAGAGCTGGGGAAAAATTCCGGTCGCGCTGCTCCAGCACATGGACTGGCGGAATTCCCTTTACGGATATATCGGGATCGAAGACCGCACGCTTTACCCAATGCTGAGACCCGGTTCGTTTGTGCAGATCGACTCCCAGCAGACGAAGGTGGAACCTGACGGATGGCACGACGAATTCGAGCGACCAATCTATTTTGTGGAGCTTCGAGATAACCTATACGTGTGCAGCTGGTGCGAAGTGAACGGCAGCCAGTTGGTGCTTCTTCCCTCGGCCCAATCTGGAAAGCAATCGAGGCATGTTCGCTACCCAGGAGACGCGGACATTCTGGGTCGCGTCACTGCGGTCACGATGCGCATTGCAGAGATGCGCGGGTAATTAGCCGTAATAGGGTCACGCATGGGTCGCAGGTTCAATGCGTGGTCTCTGTTTGATCAACAGTCTGCCTGTTCGTTCCGACGATCTGGACTTCTTTGCCGCAGATGCCCGCAAAAGTTTATAGCCATGCCAAGGAGCCTATACTCCTTTTGCTGGTCGGGAATGATACCGTCCTTTATCATTCACTATCCCTGACAAGCAACAGGTGATGTTCATGAACCCCGAATAAATTGATCGCAGAGCAGACTTCGTAGTCGCACAAATGACAAGTTAGCCGCTCTTTGCTATTCTCGACCTTCTGGAGGAATCGCAATGGTTAATTCACTCCGGGCCCGCGTTATTGTCGTTATCTTCTTAATTGCAGTTTCCCCATCGCTGCATGCGCAAGCATCATCGAGGACTTTCAATGAGAAAGCTCCAACCGTTCCGCTTTCCGATGTAATCGCGGCAACCGAATCGGCGCTCGACGATTACCAGACGTATGCGAAGTCGCCTGCCGGAATAAAGGACGGACTGCCGCCACTAGCTAGTGCCGACTTCGACTTTAAGACCGTGGTCGATACCAAAGGCGGCATCAGCATCAATCTCTTCATTTTCACCATTGGCGCTTCGCACGAAAAGCAGCAAACGAATGATCTGGATTTCACCTATATGCCCCATGTGGAGCCGCCTAGCAAGGCAACTAGTGAGATTTTCAGCTTCGACGGGGGAAAGCGTAAAGAACCTAAGAGTCTTTACCAGGACATCATTGATACGCTAAAGGAATCGGCGGTCGAGATTAAAAAAGCGCAGGACCTCGCGAGCAAGCCTTCGGTACCTGGAAGCACCAAGCTCGATCTTTGTCAGTTATCTCTTGCACTGTCGTTCGGCGTGACGACAGACGTACAGGGCGGGATCAAGGCTCCTATACAGATGGTGACACTCACCGCCTCGCTGGATCGCAGTAAGAATAACGTTCAGCAAGTGAAGCTCACATTCAAGGTCAAAGACCCGAAGAATCTCTCGTGCGTGTCTCCGAAGTAAGGTGGCCACGGAAACAGGTACGATCGTGTCTTGGCGCGACTACTTCGTTGACCTCGTAAAAGCCGTCTTCGCAATTGCGCCGGAAAAGCGAACGCCGTGGTTTCTCCGACCCAAGAGATATTGCCGCCGCGTGAGGCTTGCTTTCTTTCACGGCAAGACGCCCGACTGGGCGAGTGACGCGTACAAACTAATCAAGTACGTCAATTTGTTGGAACTCATTCCCACGTTCGGTGCTTTCCTTACAGCACCCGTGCACTTCTTTCGTCGGCTACCGCTCATTCGCCGCGGCAAGAAGCGATGGTACAAAACCCCACTCGCCTTCTTGGCATTGATGGCAGTGGCCGCCTACTCCGCCATCGAATTGCGTCATCCGCACGCATTATTGGATCTACTGCGTTTCTTCGTGCAATGGATCCGCGAACACGGTCACGATGGAATCTTAACGTTACGGACCGGGATTGAATTTCTGGTGAGGCACCAACGCCCGGCAACCTACCTCTTTTTGCTCCTCATCTGTTTCCTGTCCCCAATTTGGATTCTGCCCCCGTGCTTGTTCCTCGCAGGCATCACCTGGCTTATTGAAGAATTCAGAGACCGACGACGCGAGCGCATTTTCATACGGGCTTCCGACCTTAATCCGTACGTCATGCTAATTCCGCTCGATCCACGCGTTTATTGGAGATTGCAGTGGAGCGCTTTTGCCTGGGGCCTTTTTTATTTCGGACTGTATGCGCTGTTCGTCCTCGTGATTTTCGTTGATAACATAGCCCAGGGACCGCCTCATTTCTTCTTCCGCGTTGGCGGCTTAGGGGTTGTGCTCTTATTCAGTTATTACGTTTCACTGGCCACACTCATCCAATTACTATTGATACGGCCCTATGCCGCCTTGCTCCGTGCAACTTCCAGCCCGCCCACCAGGCGGATGCGGAAAGCGGACGCATACCCCTTGCTCTCCATTCTTCGACAAGTGCGCGCGCACATGCCGCGCAAACGCAAGCCGCGTCCAGACCGGCCGGAGGTCTGGAAGAACTTGGCCGTCGAAGAGCTCAGCAAGGAGTGGGCTTCCTACAACCGGAGCATTATGCAAGAAAGTTCAGCAATTCTCCGCCAGAATCCAGCTTTGATGAGAAAGCTGCGACAGGATCAGCAGCGGGTATTCGCCGGTGCGGTGCCCATAGAGAAATTGCGCGAAGCCATCGCCCTTCTGCAACGTTTTGAAACAAAGCCCAGTAAGATCGAATCATTCGCAAGCGGCATGGAATCGATTTACGCAGGAAATGGAATTCCTCCGGTCGGCGGCGAAGCCCGGCCTGCCGATCTCCCGCCGTCGCCCGATCAAAGCCACTGATTCCAGTCTCAAAAGAGGTTTCCATGTGCCTTCCTTCAGCGAAGCTCTACGCCAAAAAGACCCGCGCTGGCATCCGCTAGCTCCATGGATTCCGAGCGTATTGTCGGCAAACCTTACCTTGCCCGTTACCGCTCTCAATCGAAGGGCGGCACCAAAGTTATCATTTTGCGTAATACCTTGCTGCGCAACAGACGTTTTGTTCGACGAAAGGGCGTGCACTCGACGGAGCTTACACGGTAGCCACTAGTTGCTTGAGGACCACGTCAGCTGTTACACCGGCCGAATAGTTCTGCTGACCCGTGATGAGGTTGCCGTCGGCGATGGCATGCGGCGTCCAGGGTGCTTTTGCGATATAACGCGCGCCAGAAATACGGAGGCGATCTTCCAAGAGCCATGGCGCGTTTCCGGCAAAACCCGCCTGCGTTTCTTCCTCATTGCTGAAGCCGGTGAGTTGTCGATCCTTAAGTGCCCATGTTCCGTCCGGACGCGACGCCGGCAGGAGACCGGCGGGCCCGTGGCACACGGCTGCGACGAGCTTCTTTGGATTGTCGAGCATCGCGACGAGCACTGCACCCGTGGTCGGATGCACAGCCATGTCCTGCATCGGGCCGTGGCCGCCTACCAGAAAAATGACATCGAACCGATCCGGATCGATGTCCTCGACGCGCATGGGCGACGTCAACGCGGAACCCAGTTGCTTCATATAGCCCTGCTGCTCCTGGACTTTGTCCGCGTCGTTGCTGTTGTAAGCAAGGTTGAAGCTCAACGGGTCAACGGTCGGAGCGACCCCGCCGGGACTTGCAACCGTGACCTTGAGTCCAGCTTCCGTGAACTTGCGATGAGGCGTCACAAACTCTTCGGCCCAAAACCCCGTCGGATGAGGTTTGGCGTTCTTCATCGTCCACACATTCGCACCTGAGACGACCATCACCAGAGACGCCATAGCGCCGCTCCTTTCGACTTTGGGACAACGAAATTCGGCACGCCGAAGCAAGTCCTGCCTCGTCAGAGTTATGTGTACAAGGCTAAGGGATCGGCAGTCATCGTCGTCTGTCCAACTTCAATGAGATACCCATCCGGGTCTCGCATGTAACACCGCAGTTCCGTCGCATGGACTTTAGGCTCCGTGATGAATTTCGCGCCGCGCGAAACCCAAAGATCGCAGTAGCGCCTGATATCTGTCACACGAAGGTTTAGAAAAATGCTTAGAACGTTTGGATCGCGGGGTGGCGATGCGACGACTTCAGGTTTGTCGTCGGTCGGACCACCTCCGCGGTTGATAGTGAGCCAAACATTGCCGAGGCGCAGAAACGTCGGTTCGCCCTCCCGCAGCACCGTGGCGCCGAGGACATCGCGATAAAATGCCACTGAGCTCTGTGTGTCTCTAACGATAAGGGTATTCGTCACCACAAGCTTCAGTTCAGCACTCTGATCCGATCGGGACATCATGACCACCTTTTCTTCGAGCCGAGACGCTCGAAGCGTTTTCGATGACTAATGGCGTCGCAGTTTCGGGGGCATGGACGCATCCGGTTGCCCCTAAGTCAGCACCACGATCTTTCCACCCGCTTTGTTCTCTTCCATACATCGATGTGCCTCGACGATCTCCTCGAGACGGAAAACTTTGCCGATCTGGACGCGCAGTGTGTCCGCAGCGATCTGTTCAACCAGATCCTCAAGAGGCGTCCGCATGAAATCTTCCGATTCGCCGGCATAGGTTGTCAGGCTGACCGCAGTCGGTATCGCCTCCATGGGAGCAAAATTATCGAAGGACCATTTGTTGCCGACGATCCCAGTCATGCATACGATGCCGTGCTGTTTGGCGCAGCGAAGCGAATCTTTCAGTGTCGTCGTACCGACCAGTTCGAGCACCTTGTCGACACCGTTTCCACAGACTTCCATGACCTGTTCAGCGATTGAGCCGGTATCGATGAACACCTGATCGACACCACTGGTACGCAGCAGGTTTTCGCGGTCAGGGTTTCGAGTGGTCGCCGCGACAAAGGCACCGTGCTTCTTCCCGATGGCGGCAGCCGCCAACCCAACGGAAGTTGTGCCACCGCGGATCAACAGGCGTTCACCTTTTTCGAGGCGCAGCGACTTGAACAGAGAACCCCACGCCGTTTGCAGCATTTCGGGGATGGCTCCGAGCGTTTCCCACGGAAGTTCAGTCTTGATAACTTGCACTTGGCGCGCAGGCACGCAGGTGTATTCGGCGTAGCCGCCGTCAAATTGCCGACCTAGTCCGCCCATCGCCGTCGCGACGATATCGCCCTTGCGAAACTCGCCTCCGGGCGCTGTCTCAACCACACCGACCGCTTCGATGCCTAGAACTCGCGGGAACTTCACGTCGGGAGAATGGCCCTGCCGCGTGAACATCTCCGAGCGGTTTAGCCCGAATGCCTTTACGCGAATCAAAACTTCGCCGCTCTTCGGTGTGGGGATCGGGAGACTCTCAATCTTGAGAACGTCGGGACCACCTGCTTCACGAATCACAGCCGCTTTCATCGTGGCCATCCTTCGCCCTCTTAGTCCTTATGCGCGCTCCGGGTTGGTTGTGGAAAAGCAATAGCGCGCGATCTTCCAGACTCCGTCGATTTTCTGAAACAGAAAGAGCTCCTGATTCGCCTCCGGACCGCCCGCGTCCGTCGCGAGCACTTTGACTGTGCCGGCCGAATTTGTGCGCGCGAATACCCAATTCGGGGCCATCTCCACAACTTCAGCTACGTTGAACTTGACGGTTAGCTTGATGGTTCTGAACACCGCGTCATAGGCCCTGCGAACCTCTTCCGCACCGACACTGGAAGGGTTGTTCTGCGGCATAAATACTCCGTCGGGCGCATAGAGCTTCATCACTGCACCGGTATCGGATTGATTCAGCGCGTCCTGATACTTGGCAAGTACTGCGGCAACTGCCTTCTCGTTTGCATTCATGATACCGGTCCTTGGTTTTTGACCGCGTTTTCAACTGCAGTGTAGGCGGACCACGCCGGCCTGACTAGCGGGCGAACCAGCAAATGTATTTTCCGAATTTGGGATAATCTTTACGGAACCGCGAGTCCGGGAGGTCGTACTATGTCCGGTGAAATCCTTCGGGTTCAGCGTTAAATGACTCTCGGAGGTCTGACGGAGCGGGAGCATCGTGATGACGGACCTGAATTCCCTCATGATTTTCGCCAAAGTAGTTGAAGCGAAAAGCTTTTCGGAAGCTGCGCGTCTCTTGAAAATGCCGACCTCAACCGTCAGCCGTCGCGTTGCCGACCTTGAGGACGAACTCGGCGTGCGCTTGCTCGAACGCTCGACGCGCAGCTTGCGGCTGACTGATGTTGGGTCCGAAGTTCTCGAACACGCTCGCCATACCGTCGAACTCAACGAAGCGGTCGACAACGTCGCTTCAAACCACCTGTCAAACGTCTCAGGCGAACTGCGACTTTCCGCGCCGCCCAGCATCTCCGACTCGTTGCTTGCACCGCTGATCGGCGCATTCCAGGCATCATATCCAAAGGTCCGGGTACAGGTCTTCATCACGGACCGGATCGTCGATCAAATCGCCGAAGGCGTCGATCTGGCGTTCAAGGTCGGAGAACAACTCAAAGATTCAGCGCTCGTCGCGCGCAGAATCCTCACCTACCGTCACCAACTCGTAGCAAGCCCGAGCTATGTGTCAAAGTGCAAGCGGCCTCAAAAACCTCAAGACTTGCTGGAACATCGGCTACTGGCTTTCTCGTTTTGGACGCCGACAAAGACATGGAACTTCGTTCATACAAACGGGAGTAAAAAGGAAACGCTGACGTTTCAACCTTTCCTTGCAATGAACGACTATGCTGGCCTTGCGACTGCATTGCTGGCGGGCACCGGCATCGGCGATCTTCCGCCCTTGGTGCAGCCTGAGTTGTTACGCGACGGGCGCCTTGTTGAGGTCATGCCGAGATGGCACTTCACCGTCTTTAATCTCTGGGTGGTCCATGTGGGCAATCGTTACCTCACACGGCCCGTGCGCGTGTTTAAGGAATTTGCGACCCAAATGGCTCCGACGCTTTTTCCCTCACTTCCGTCCTGAGGGGAATCCCCGGTGCGTCCAGGGTTGTCCCTCCTCCCGTTGCCGATATCCCTCATTCCTTATCGTCCCAGCGGACATAGATTAGAGCACTACGCACATGGCTTGGCAGCCAAACATCGACGCCGGCCAGGCGATTGATCCAGCGAGGCTCAAGTTCAGCCACAGAATCTCTCGTCACCTTATCCAGCAAAGCCTTGAATATCAGGAACTCGTTGTCAGGGCCAATCGTCTTCGCAATCTCAGCGTCGAAGGCCCTTTCATTCAAGCCGTTGTGAATTCGCTTCACGGTCTGGTAAACGTCGTTCGCGTATTCCTTGGTGAGTTCAACATCCTTCCGAGTTCCGGTATCGGTCAGGTGGCCACCGATAAAGTTGTCGAATTTGTAGGCTAGGATTCCGTCGAACATCTTCATGTATTCGTGGAAGTTGGTCGTCAGATCGAAGTCCTGAAACGGTACGTATCCGGATGTCACCGAGTCCACAGCCATCAAGAATCTCGCCTCCGGAACGTAGATGAAAAGATCACCTTCGTTGGAGTGATAGTTATGTCGCGTGAGTTCCACGGTTTTGTCGCCAAGCTTGATCGTCTTCGAGGTTTTGAACGTCTCCGTCGGAATCAGCCGATTCGGGTCGTTCATTTCCTTAAGAAAGTCGCTGACGGTATCGAGGGCGATAATCTGCAAGCCTGGAATGCTCTTAAAGGCTGCGGAACCGCCGATATGATCTTTGTGTATGTGCGAATAGACAAGCATCTTGATCGGCTTGTTCGTGACTTTAGCGATGGCTTCCGGAATGTGTTTGCCATAGCTGGCCGGTGCATCGAAAACGATAACGCCCGCATCGGTCACAAGGAAGGCTGATTGCCAACCGTTGTCAGAAAGGGCGAAAACACCGTTTCCGAAATCCTTCACCCCGTATCCGACTGCAGGATCGATACTCCAGTATTTCGCCCTCACCGCAGGTAATACGGGAACGTGTTCGCGCAGCCCTTCGGGTGAATCGGTTCCGGCCAATGCAGACGGCTGTTTCGGAGCGGCCTGCGATGATTCTTGTCCGAATGCGATTTGACCAGCCAGAACGGCAACAAACATGAATGGAAATATCAACTTGTTCATTCTCTGGTTCTCCTGGTAATTGAAATGGATTAAGTAAACTGCCGGCAGAGTAGGTGAACACCATGCCTCGCACTAGAGGGCAAAGCCGGAAATTAGATTTCCATAATTGAGATAATTTCGATTAGACCGGCCAGCCAATTCGAGTGCTGGAGTGCCATCTGGTTTCAGCTCTCGTACGATTAACCCGTGGCACTCCAACATCTGAGTACTTGGCAGTGGCCATGTCTTGAAGAGCGAATTGGCGAAGCCCTAGCACGTGTCTAAGATTTGTTTTGATAAGCTCCTAACGAGCTCTTTTGGAAGATTGTCACAAATAGCCAAACTGGCCGGTCGGCGGATGCAGAACTATAAATTCCTGAACTACATTGTTCTTTGGAACGTCTTCTTCGCCATCATTTGCATTCCCACTGCTGGCAAGCTGATTGACGTTATGGGAATTCCCCTCTCGATTTCCATCTACTACTTTCCTTTCGTCTATATTTTTGCCGACATCATGACCGAAGTTTATGGCTATGCAATCGCGCGACGGGTTTTGTGGTACTGCATCCTCGCACAGGTTTCGGTGATCGCAATTTTCGAATTTGTGATTGTCTATCCGCCCTCCGCGGTTATGACAAACAATCAATCGTACGTTGATGTGCTATCCGCGGCGCCCCGCTTGGTCTTGTTTGGCACCGTTGCGATGTTTACCGGGGACATCGCCAACAACTATGTCTTGGCAAAAATGAAGGTGTGGACTAGCGGTCGTTATATGTCGTCGCGTTTCGTGATTTCGACACTATGCGGACAAACGGTGAACACCGCAGTCTTCTATGTCTTCGGTCTGTGGGGGATGATACCGACGCGTTTATTAACAAAAAGCATTGTCGTCGCAAGCCTTACAAAAGTCAGTCTGGAGCTGCTCTTGCTTCCGGTAACGCTCAGAGCATCGTTGTGGCTCAAGAAAATCGAAAATGTAGACTACTTCGACGAAGAAACGAACTTTAATCCATTAAGATTCTAGACTTGCCGTGCTCACCGATTTGCGGGCATCGTTACCGATCTGGTGCACTTCCCAGAAGCCGTTTCGGACCAACTTCCGAGTAGCCGATAAACCAGACAGAACTGCGAGGATATGCCGGCATTGGTAAACTGCACACTTCTTTCCTTTCGCCCTTATAACTCCCTCTTGATTTCCTTGAGGAGGCTGAGGATGCGGTGAACAAGCGGGTCTACATTGCCACGCGACCATAGAGCAAACGTGTCCAAAGGTCCGATAGAAAAACCCGGGGTTCGTAACACGACCCCATCAGGAACAAAGTCTTTTGCAGAAGACGGAAGGAACATATATCCCACGCGGGCCTTTGTAAGGTTGACCCCGGTCTGATAATGTTCCGCCATTTGATACCTGTCCAGCGGCATGCGATTCTTTAGAAAGGCAGTCGCGATCATTTGGTGCACACTCGGCAACAAGTCTTTCGAGGGCATGATGAGGAGCTCGCATTTGAGGTCTCTTAAGCTCACGTACTTCTTGCGGGCTGCCCTATGCCCTTTTGGGAGAGCCACGACAAGTCGCTCCCGAATCAGCAGCATGTTCTCGATTTGGTCGTAGGTACGGCTCAAATGACCAATGCAGATATCAAAGGTTCCGGAACGTAGTCCTGTGATTTGCGGGTCTTCAGGTCCTTCTTTAAGCTCCACGTTCACAAGAGGAAGAGTGCTTCTGATCTTCTCGAGAAGCGTGGGAAGAATCTGGAAGGTCGCCGTCGGAATAAACCCGAGCCGGATTGTTCCTACCTCACCGCTCTCTGCATGAAGTGCTGCTGCCGATGCCTGCTGAAGTCTCAACAGGATTTCACGTGCCGCGGACAAGAAGACTTCGCCCGCACGGGTGATTTCAACCCTCCGCTTCGATCGTCGAAAAAGGGCAACACCCAGTTCGTCTTCAAGTTGTTTGATTTGGACGCTTAGAGAAGGCTGGGAGACATGTAGCCGTTTGCCTGCCTGCCGAAAGCTCAAGGTTTCGGCGACCGCAACGAAGTATCGCACGTGCCGGAGTTCCATGGCTGATAATCCCCACCTATCAGAGTGACATGAACAAACTACCACGCCGTATCAGCATGCAGACGAATCTTACAAACTGTAACGCAATGAAAAAGGCGAAATCAGTCAGTAGGAGGTGGGTTATGAAAATTGGTTTTCTAGGAGCCGGGAACGTAACACGCACATTCGGCCGTCACTTGATAAACGCTGGCCACACCATAGTTGTATCCAATTCCAGAGGTCCGGAGACACTGGCTGATTTTGTCGCTGATCTCGGTCCGGGCGCCGTCGCGGGGACCAGGGAGCAGGCGGCCAAGTGCGACGTGGTTATTCTCGCTGTACATTGGGTGAAAGTGCGCGAAGCGCTGAAAGGCATCGATTGGCGTGGCCGAATTCTGATCGATGCGACTAACGCGCATATGGATCAGAAACCCGATATCAGCCTGGCGGGAGTCACTAGATCGCGGGCCGCGTTGAAAGGGCGCACATCGAGCGAGATGGTCGCTGAGATGGCGGTTCGCGCACGGCTTGTAAAATCGATCAGCAACATGCCGATGGCTTGGATACAGGACTTCTCGCCGCAAAAACCTCGTACTGTCATCTTTACATCGGGCAACGACGCCGAAGCCAAACAGCTAGTAATCGAATTGGTCAACAGCACTGGATTGGTCGCAATTGATCTCGGATCACTGGCAATAGGCGGTGCTATGCACGAGGTCGGCGCTCCTTTGTCCGGCATCGATCTCCACTTCGTCCGCCGGCTTCGTTGATAGCGCCCGAACGCCGACTGACGATTCTTTGCAGGCGCCAAAAGTGGAAGGAGAAATCGCAACACCGGTTGTGACGATTACTTCCGACAAGCCGATTTCTCGTTACCAATGTCCTAAGCAGATTATCGGCGAGTGGCAATGGCGAAACTCATCCGCTGCGCTAAAGCGATAAAAAATAAATGGTGGGCTTTTTGTCTTTAATTTTGCGAGTCAAAACGATTAGGCACGCCATCAAAGCAGTTAAGAGTGGGAAAAGAGATCGACCTGGAAACGTTTGTCAAGCCGACCGCCGCGAGCAAGCAGGAAATTATTCGACCGGGCAGGCCGACAAAATATTTGGAGAGGGAAAGTCACGGAACATCCCTCAAGGATAACGAACATGAACAGTCTTGACTCTATGTTAGAACGCAACAAAGACTTTGCCGCTCAGCAGTCTGCTGAAGGCACCCTTATGCCCTCGCTTCCGCGGGCGTTGCCAAATGTGAAGGCGCTCATAATCGGTTGCGCTGATATGCGTGTGGATCCGGCTCATGTACTTGGAATTAAGCCGGGCGAAGCCGTCGTGATCCGTAACATCGGGGGTCGAATCACACCGGGGTTGTTGGAGCAGTTGAGTCTACTCGGGCGAATCGGCGAGGTTGCCAGAGAGATTCCTGGAGGCGGCGGGGAGTTTCACATCATCGTACTTCAGCACACCGACTGCGGTATCACTCGCCTTGCCGGCGACCCTGCCATGCTGGCGCACTATTTTCAGATACAGGAAGGGGATCTCAAGCAAAAGGCGGTTACCGATCCCCGCGCAGCAGTCGCCGGCGACGTTACGTCGCTCCGGGCGATTCCCGCGTTGCCGGGCGAGTGGCTTATATCAGGGCTCGTCTATGACGTGGCGACCGGAATCGTTGAGATCGTCGTGCCGCCAGCGGCGATTCGTACTGTGTCAATTTCACTGGATCAAGGTCGGAATAGCGGCCTTTCCCGCGTTGCATGAGCGATGGCGCGCTTTGATTTGGAAAAGGCGGATTCGGGTGTCTTCGCCCGTCGGCTGGTCACTACTCCGGGCCAATCTGACGGGTCTGCTGGAAGTTGGCGAGCTGACGTGCGCGGATAGAGAGAAACAGCTGATCAGTTCGTCAGAACTCATTGGTAACAACACCGCTTCAGCGTTAAAATTTATTGCGCAAATGCAATCTGCGACCAAGTGATCTCGCTAGTTTGTTTCGCAGTATAATAGCCTTAATCGTGAGCCGCTCTTCGTCCCCGGAGGTTCTGCCATGCGGATTCTTGTTCCCTGGAAGCCAGTCGTTCTCGTGTGGGGATTGCTCAGCGGGATGATATTCTTTGGTTTCATTGCGTCGTCGGTACTTGAAGGAAAAGACCCCTTTGCGCCAGGCGCGACCATCACGCAGCCCGCAGTCGCGAAAACAGGTGTAGCGCAATCGGCGCAACAACCTAAGCACTCCAACAAGGCGGCTCGGACTGCGAGTCAGTAAGACCTCGGAGACCTGTTCTTGCTGATTTGTGCTTTTTGATCACGTCCTGGCGTGGTTTACCTTGCCCAATATTTTCTCCAGCTTTTGCTTCAGGATGACTTCTGCTGGAGATCGTCCTTGACGATTAAGCCATGACAGAAAGTCCTTCATTTTGACTTCATGCTTTACGGGCGGCTGCTGGACAAGAACGCTCACCGTTGTGAACCCCTGGCCGATTTCTCCAACCCAGCTGTCCTGCTGTAAGGCCGCAAGAGCGGTAGCAATCGCTTCATAGAGTGTCTCCGCGGTGACCTCTATGGAGTGCTCAGCGTCTCGAACATCTTTTACCGAAACTGTGCAGGTTCGCAGGACCACAGAAGGAGCCTAGCATATTCGCTTTCTATTCGCTATATTGGTCAGTGGGGGGACGACTCGTCCGAACGAATAGGAATCTACCGAAGCTTGAGGATGCCGTGGTTCCGGCAGTAAGAAATGTACCGATGCACTCGGTCCGCAGCCACCGTGATCTGCGCCGTGAAATGCAGAACTCTCCCTCGATACGATGGATCGGGAAAAATCTATGTTGATCCACCAGAAGCTACCAGCGGGACACATCTATCCGCAGATCACACAGTTTCCCACCGACTACGCCGATTTCTTGGCGGTCTTCCGTGACGGTCAGACCATTGATAACAACCTGAATGCTACCGCCATCCAGAACAGCTTGCAGTACATGATGTTCACGACCGCGATCACCAGCAAACATCTCGAAAAGCGAAGGAATCCCATACAGGGCGAACAACTCTTGGACATCTTCCTGACGCAGAAAGGCAAGGATCATATCCGCGAACCGCAGGATCGGCAATACTGCGAGATTGCGGTTGAGTTGGCGAAGAAGAGCAAATCGGAAGACGACGGCGAACTGCATCCGTATGTCGCCGCGGTGATCGTGAAAGATAGCAAGGTCATATCCACGGGCTATCGCGGCGAATCGGGCAAAGGGGATCACGCCGAATTCTGCGCTCTCAAGAAGTTGAGCGCCAATGTGGACAACGTCGATCTGAGTAGCTGCACCGTATACACCACGCTGGAGCCGTGCTCGAAGCGGAAGCCGCCGAAGATTTCCTGCGCCGCTCGTCTGATCAAAGCCAAGGCTGCGCGAGTCGTATCGGGAATGCCCGACAAAGACAAAGATGTGTACGGGTTCTCATCGCTCGCCGAGGCTTGCATTCACATCGGACTCTTCCCCAACGACTTGATGCAGGAACTTCTGGCGCTCAACAAGGCATGGTCTGATACGCGCAGAGGACCGGAAGTGATGCCGCCGCCGAACAACACCAATGCTATCGCCAATGCGCGGTACTACAAGCCGGGCACCCCGATGACAGAAACCATCTTTCTGGTCGTCAAGCCTCCGAAGGATGGCGGTGGCGACGGGTTCTTCACCATAGAAGACACGGCCAAGAATGTCTTGGCTTGCGGTCGCACGATCGCAGACATCGCCGTTGAGTGGCGTGCGATCTACACGCAGCGAGTGATCAAAGAAAAAATGAAATGGGACGGTGGAGGCAGCAGCAATCCGCTTCTGAATCTTCCCTAGACCGTGACTAAGAAACTGTCACAGAAATCGTCGTAGGAGAGCACCTGGGTTTCCAGTTCGGCGAGATTAACAATCTCGCGCAGACACTTCTCTTGCTCACCCTTCTCCTCAGCGGTGATGAACTGATCGCAGTATGGCAGGTACACGCTCATGAACATGTCGTTGCGACCCGCTTGGAATTTCTCTCCGGCGTGCCGATCCCTTATCGAGAGATCGTACCAAGACAGCAACGTTCCATAGAGCAGAGCGCGGAACGGCGGGCATACATTCATGAACTCTGTGACCGTGGCTTGGCTGACGTTCGCGTTCGCAGCGCGATCATAAAGCAGCTTTCCCGTGTCCACCAACAACGTGCTGCCGCTCTCGCGCAACCGAGTCACGACCTCGTTAAGGGTTAAAGGCAAGGCTTCACCATGGTCGGCAAACACTTGAGCGAGCTTTGGTCGCAGCCCGGAGTACATCTGCCTGTACTCCTTCAGATCCTGAATCTGTCGCGCACGCTGCTCGCCTGACAGTGTGTCGTCCCAGACGAACTCAGGGCGATCAATTTCCCGCTCATATTCCCATGCTCGGACATTCACGTTCTTCCAGTCGAAGGCGGTCGGGGTCTCCCAATGCGCTTGGATCAACAGTCTCAGCGTTTCGTAGTGAGGATAGATAGAATCCGTGCTTCCGGCCCGTAGCCGCCTGCAATAACCGAACAGGGCAAGCCGCTCGGGAGCCTCTGGCGTCGACATCAACTCCTCAAGACTCAAGCCGGCGAAGCGAAAGTGATACCCGGACTTCAGACCTGCGAGAATGGCCTCCGACAGCGGGCCGTCATTAACAAGCCGATTGTGACCACTCGTGTCGAACGTGACTACTGGTATATCGCCGATCATGCTGTAACTCCTTTTCGCATTGTATCGGAGCGAGCAAGAGAAAGGCCCGTATCACTCGGACACCACACATTCTTCTACACGAGGATGTGGTTGGGTAGCGAAGGTAAGGTCGGCCGGGTTACTCTTGACGCCGTGAGTTCTTCTGGCACGATTCCGTTCAGCGTTCAACAGGCCGTCAATCAATTCGTCACTGAAACCAAGAAGATCATCGATTCGCTGAGAGACGATCTGGGGACAGAATCGGTGCCGCCTGCCATCTACCACTACACGGACAGCGGCGGGCTGAGAGGAATTATTGAAACAGGTCGGTTATGGCTGAGTGACGTGTTTAGTATGAATGATCCTTCAGAATTGAACCACAGTTTCTCTATCTTCCTCGATGTCCTGAAAGACAAAGCAGTCTCCCATAATGCCCAACTCTTCGCGAAAGGATTGCTGAGCTTTAGAAATCGAATCGGGATCGAGAAGAGCGGGCATTACTTCACGTGTTCATTCAGCAAGGCTGGTAACGACCTCGGTCAGTGGCGAGCCTATGCGGACAATGGTCGAGGGTATGTTCTCTGCTTCAACACAACACAATTAGAAGCAGCTTTCACGCAAGCGGGCAAGCTGGGTTTCGCAGAAACATCGCCTCTTGCCTATGATGATGCGCGCCTCAGGCGAATACACTGCCAGATCGCGGATAAACTGTTTCAGTTCCTTTCGCTGCCTTGCAATGTCGCCGCTGGAGCTGAGTGGTACACGCAACTAACTCTGAAAGCACTGGAAGCAGGCTTCCACTTCAAACATCCGGCATATACTAACGAACAAGAGTACCGATTCTTAGAAGCTCACCCGATTGATCAGCCTGTGCCCGATCTCAAGTTTAAGCCGCACCGTCCTTACTCCCTTGGCAAATACCGAGAATTTGATTGGCGGCAGTCGGCACCCGATGCACTTCAACAAATCATCATCGGGCCTGCGGCGGATCGCCAGAAGTCCCTTCAGTTTGCGTCCGATTGTGTGAAGAGCTTTCATTCCGGCACGGTTCCAATCACATATTCCGATATTCCCTACCGCGTTTGAATTTGATCTACTATGACTCAGTGGGATACGGACCCCAAGTCGGAACCAGCCACGAAGGCCACGCGATATATCTGTATACCGATCCGCGGACGGGTATCACAAGCCATGTGGTCATTCTGCCGGATGGCCGAGCGTTCTACTCAGACGCGAGGGGCAGGATTGTATCCGCTCCGGCCGAGCCGAACAGGCCTGTCGGTCTCGCAGTGCTTGGCGGTCTTGTCGGGCTCGCCGCTGCCGGGGGAGTTGGAGCAATCGTTGGAGCGCTCTTTGGGGCCATAGCGGGAAACATCGCAGGAAATACGACGAAGCGAGTCACTTAATTGTTGACTGCACTCAAGGCGTACTTGGATTCCGCAGCACGCTCATATCTCCAGTCCGTTGACTACCATGTCTACGGAGTGCTGATCGCGCTTATCTTGTTCGTATTTATTTTCTGGCGACATAAGCGTTATGACAGTTGGCCGTCTGTTGAACAGTGCGTCACGCTTGTGTTGAATCTGATTGCCGCAATCGGTGGTCTCACAGTCGGACTTGTTTTTCTTGCTACCAATCCTCCAGCAGTTGATCTCTTGCCTACAAATTCACTCATGATCATCGGGCTGATCGTGCCCATTATTGTCTTTGGGTACTCCTTCCCCAAGATTCGGGCACTATTCGTACCGCCGCCAGTACCCAAGGCTGTCGAGAATGCGGTGTTGAACGCGGCGGAAGGTCGGGAAACAAGTACAGAACCGTCTCCTGAAGTAGCACCGCAAAAATAAGAGCCGACGGAGCGATCCCCGGCCCGAGTACACCTTGCGCCCGTTACGAACCCGGAACCATGCGGTTGCTCCATGAGCGAGGGGTTCGTTTGGCGTAAACGGGATTTCACGTGGGCAAAATGGATCGCTGCCCTCGATAAACTCGAATTGCTGAAACCTCGCGCCGTGATCTCCGGTCACAAACGGCCAGATAACGACGATCACCCGCGGATCATCGAGGAAACGCGCAGCTACTTCCGGGACTTCCTGGGCCTCAACGAGGAGACGACGACCGTGCGCGAATTCTTCGACCGGATGATGAAGCTTCATGGGATCGAGCGAATCCCGGTTCGCTCTGGGGCGGAGTTACGGCCGCCCAGGCGCACCAAAGCTCAAAGACCGCTTCGCCTTGAGGGCCGGGGTGGATTGGGCAACCACGATATAATGCTCCATCTATGAATGCGTCTGAAATCGTGGTTGCACACATCCGCTCGCATCGCACGTTCGTCATCGTCGATTCGATGGACAGGTGGAACCACATGGGTGCGACGCTGGCAGATGCGGTGTTACAGCGCGGAATCGACTACAAAGCAGTCGTCGAGCCGAGGGTGAAGAATCTCAAGGCAGCCTATCCGGAGGCGATCACTACCAGCGTCTTCGCGCGTATCCTCGAACGTGACGGGGCTCCGAAGGTCTTGGATTGGACGGATGGCCCAAAGCCACAGACGTTACTGGCGCTCGTCAGGGTGCTCCTGGAAAACCGCATCGAAACCGAAGAGGAGCTTCGTGTGTGGCTCGAACTTCCCGAAAGCATCATCCGCCTTCACCAGATCAAAGGGATCAAGGACAAAACTACTGACTACCTGAAAATTCTGGTAGGCGCGCAGACTGTCGCCGTGGACATGCACCTATTTGGGTTTCTGGAAGAAGCCGGAGTTCCCACGCGCGACTATGCGGAAGCACATCGAATTCTTCGGGAAGTGGCCGAGATTCTCGGGGTTGAAGCATCGAAGCTGGATCACAGCATTTGGCGCTACGGGTCATCGGTGCCAAGTCAGCCCGGTGCGCGTTTGTGCCAAACACCGCGTGCGGTCCCCGCGTAACCCACTCCGCGGAAGGTCAGCCGCTCGATGGCTAAGCGAGCGGGTCCGGGATTTGAGATTTCCATTTCACCGTCTGCCCCACGTGATGAGCTGTGTGGTCTACAATCCGAAAAGCCGCCTGAAGTTCACTTCGCTCACCCGAATCAAGCCGATTGTTACCGAATACGGAGATATCCATGACTCGACGTTCCCTTGCTCTAATGCTTTTTACTTTGGCGGCAGTTGTGAGCCAGGCTCAGCCCTCTCTGCCGTCCACCTTTCAAGCAAAGACGATACACAGCCATGAGGGGGCAGACATTTTCGTGCGTTGGGGAGGTAGCGGCCCAGTGGTACTGCTCATCCATGGATACGCGGAAAATAGCGATTCGTGGGCTCCACTGGCTGCAGATCTTATGAAGGATCACACGGTAGTAGTGCCGGACCTCCGCGGCATTGGGCGATCCTCCAAGCCTGCCGATGGCTACGACAAGAAGACTCAGGCCAAGGATATGCGCGCCGTTGTCACCTCGTTGGGATACGACAAGACATTTGTTGTCGCTCACGATATCGGCAACATGGTCGCATACGCCTACGCTGCGATTTACCCCGATAAGGTTGAGAGGCTGGTCGTTATGGACGCACCGATTCCTGGGATTGATCCTTGGAGCGAGATCCTCCAAAATCCCGGAGTCTGGCACTTCAACTTTCATGGACCGGATGCGGAACGGCTGGTGGCAGGCCGGGAGCGCATCTACCTTGACAGGATTTGGAATGACTTTACGGCCGATCCGGGTAAACCAGACGAGGCCACCAGAAATTTCTTTGCCGCCACGTATGCGCAACCGGGTGGGATGCGAGCCGGATTCGCGCAGTTCACCGCGTTCTCCCAGGATTCGAAGGACAACAAGATCTTCGAACAAACCAAGCTGACGATGCCGGTCATGGCGGTCGGTGGAGAGAAGTCCTTCGGTCCCCTCCAAGCTGTGATCATGCGTCACGTTGCAACTAACGTACAGGAGGAGGTCGTCGCAGGTTCAGGACATTGGCTGATGGAAGAGAAGCCCGAGTACACGGTGGCCCTGATTCGTAAATTTCTTGACGGCCCCGCGGTTGCTCATACGGTCGCAAGCGGTGACGGGGACTCTAGCGAAGAACGCTTAACTCCTGCGGAGTACAAGTTTCCGCAAGTCGGAAATCCGGGCACTGGAAGCTCGGGCGTAGGCGGAATCCAGACCGTTGTTCTAAAGGGCAATCCAGATCAAGCGAGCATCTACACCATTATGCTTCGCGTGCCGGCACATACGCGCATTGCTGCGCACTCGCATCGCGATGACCGGGTTGCGACGGTGATCTCAGGCACGTGGCATATCGGATACGGCGATAAGTTTGACGAGGCGAAGCTGAAGGCACTGCCGCCAGGCAGTTTTTATACCGAACCGTCTGCTCGGAATCACTTCGCAGAAACTGGAGATGAACCGGTTGTCGTTCAGATTACCGGTTTCGGTCCATCTTCGACGGAGTACGTAGATGCCACACAAGACCCCCGTAAGTCAGGCAAGTCAAATTGAACCGATGGGGCCAGAAAGACTAGAAACGGTCGATTAGTCACTCAGTCAGAATCGGCTTAATATGCTCATTATCACGTCGGAAGGCGGTCACTTGCACCAGGCTTTCAAAGAATATGTCGAGTCGATGCATGGGTCGTTCGAACGTCTAACGCGGATGGAACCGGTCACGATAGCCGCAGTGCCGAAAGATGCCCCGTCTGAGTGCATCTACCTGTTTAGCGAAGGTTCCCGTCCTCTGTACGTCGGGCGGACAAGGCATTTGCGGCAGCGATTGAGACAACATTCGATTCCAGGGGCACAGCACAATCAAGCCGTCTTCGCGTTTCGATTAGCTCGGGAGAAGACTGGTCAGCTGACCGCAGCGTATAGCACAGAAGGTTCTCGCTTGGCTCTCTGTTCGGATAGTGAATTCGGCCCGGCGTTTCTAGAGGCGAAAAGACGCATTCGAGAGATGCAGGTAAGGTACGTCGAAGAACGCGATCCGCTACGCCAGGCTTTGCTTGAAATTTACGTCGCCGTGGTCCTCAAAACCCCTTACAACGATTTCAATACGCACTGAGTTTTAGCGGGAAAAGCGGGTCGCGGCGATCCCGGTCAAGCCATTTAAGAATGTAACTACCTCAGCCTGTACAGAGACATGTGAAACGGAACCAGGAGCCGGAGCAATTGGGGTAATCGCTGCAGACAGTAGTTCATTTCGCTCCTTGCGTGTGGCCCGCTACGGCCAAAACAAACCAGGGGATAGGCTCGCGACCCTCAATGACGATTTTTATCGATAACAAGAAGATGACGGACAAGCGTGCAACAAAGTTCATCTCCAAGCCAGACGATCTTGTAAGGCAAATTGTGAGGGCCTGGTGCCAATCAAATATAGACCATTGTTTCGAGAGCAAAAGACGCTTCAAAAAAGCGGTTCAGAGGAATCGGAAGACTTTGGAATCATTGGAGTCAATTGAGACGCTCTTCACGTCGAGCAATTATCTTTTCAGCACGAAGGCAAAAGACCGTAAAGAAACCCTTTACTTCAGAGACCGGACCACCAAACAAACGGGCCGACTCCGCCAACAGCATCCGAGGGGACCACTTGCGAAAATTGATAAGAAAGCTAAGAGGCACAGGTTTGTCTCGAAAAAGAGGTACAAATGCCTAAAACAATGGCACAAGAAACACCCCGAGCAGATCCCGAAATTCTTTAGTTACGAACAACGAGCAAACGTTGGCAAGCACCACGTTGAATTTGCCTTCGAAAAGGAAGTATCAGGTTGGCATCGATCTGAGGGAACGGTGGAGACGAACAGACAGGACCTCGATCGCCGTATAGCATCCGCGTTGGAAAACATCGCCGGAATTTGCAGTTAAGAGAATCAAGAAATGAAGGACAGGGGGTTAAGGGGCCCGGAATCTCCTCCTGGCTGGCTACCGTCATCTCCCTTGCAGCTCCACACCTCCTCTGCAGTTGGAGCGCTCGCGGCACATGTAGTGGGCTACTTTGATTCTCTAATCCAGAGCGAGACCTGGTGCTCCCCATCCTTGCTAGGCCATTGTTTTCCTCGCTGCACGAAGCCGCGATGTTTTAGGGTTGATTTCATGCGGTCATCGAAGGTCGTTGCCCATAGGGAGCCTTTGAACGTCTTTAGCAGTGAATCCACGATTGGCCCGGACTGACCACCGCGATTAGCCTTGAGCACGGCCACATATCCGAGTTCATGCATGTTCGGATCGAATGAGAATCCGCTGCACTTGGTGCCAGCGATCCTTTTGGCATAGAGAGGCCGCTGCCGTTTGATAACGCCCATTCCAACGACATCCTCCCCATCACGCACGACCGCCACCGTGACGGCGCGAGGCAGTTCCCGTCCGGCTGTTTTGACATCTACCGCATCGCCTTCCTTGAGCACGACCAGACATGCCTTGATCTCGTCGGGCGACAGGTCCTTGCCAACTTTGTTTTGCATATCCTGATTTTACGGCGCTCATTTAGCGGGGAAGATATAACGCGAATTTGTCTTCTACATTGACCGAAATAATTGGGTTTCGCACGGATTTCAAACCAGCCTACCGCCCAACGGCCTTAAACCCAAGAAAATGGCGGAGTGCAAACTAGCACTCCGCCAGAAATCACGAATGGATTGGCTCAGGCTGCGGTCTTGTTTCGAGTGCTCGGATTGACTCTCGTTTTCTTGTCTCGTTTCGCCGCGAATTCCTTGGCCACGGCTTTCTGAAGCTTTTCCGTGTCCACGCGATAGCGTTTGGCGGCGTCTAGGAGAACGTCGTCGCGGCTTGCGGTGGATCGTTGATAAGCCGAATCTAGCAGACTGATCTCCAGAAGAAGCTTGCAGAGTTCGGACTCGTCATATTTGCTGAGTTGCTTGGCCAGAAGTTCTTGCGCCGTCGCAGAGTCCTTCTTGGCCTCTACCTTATGCCGCTTCGCCAGAGCCGGGACTTGGCTGTAGGCGAGATGGCCGATCAGGTAGTGGGCGACCGCTAGCAAATCGGCCTTCTTCAACGGAGCCGACACACGTTGAAGGATGGAGGCCAAGACACGATGGCGAGTCGTAATGGCCAGTTTCTCCTTCTCGATGCGCTTCCGTTCCTCTGCCCGCGCCCGCTCGACTTGCTGCGGAGAAGGCGTGTTGGGATGGTGGACACGGCAGGTCGGATCGGTACAAACCTTGACGACCTGTCCACGCTTGCCGCCGTCCATGACGATGGCCTCGGTCATTCTGTCACAGGGTTTCTGAACGGCTGAGAGTTTGGTACTTGCGCCGTTCGGCTTGTTTTTTTTGATCTCCAACTCCACATAATGATTCCGTCCCAAGGGAGCACCTTCGCGGGAATTCCACGCCGCTGAAATCTGTATTAGCTGCGGCTTGGTTTCCAGAGTCTTTCTCACGCCAGCGTCAATCTTGGCCCGGAAACAGTCGGGCGAAGTGCAGGAATCTTTACGCACGTCGGGGAAAAGTAACTTGTTGAATCCGGTTCGCTTCGGGCAGTTGACGCACGAACCTGCTTCGGGAACGAGTGTCTCATCCTGCTTGTCAAACGGCGCAGAGGCCAGTTGTAGCAAGATGTTCGATTCGATCCACGCTGCCAACTCCCGCACGGGAATCAGGACTTGCGTGTTGCCTTCGCTTGTCCACTGTCCGCGAAACGCGGCTGCGAAGGCTTCCTGCTGTTGCGAAGCCGGTAGCTTGGCGATCAGCAAAGCGTGGCCGATGGTTATCTGATCTTTCAGAAACGCCTCGGCCACGGGCGGGATGAGGTCAGCGAGTCTGATACGACCGTAGACATACGCCTCGCTCTTGCCAGCGCGTGAGGCGATGGTGCCGATGGTGTAGGCAGGCTCTCCGAGTTCCAAAAGCGACTTGAAACCCAGAGCTTCCTCAAGCGGGTGGATGTCCTCGCGTTGCAGGTTCTCAACGCATTGAGCCTCGATTGCCTCCGCATCCGTCAGCTTGACTAATCGGACGGGAAGTTTTTCGAGTTCTGCTAGTTTGGCTGCTCTCAGGCGACGTGCGCCTGCTACAACCTCGTACTTGCTTTCTCCCAGTTCGCGTACCAGAAGAGGCGCTAGAATCCCTTGCGTCTTGAAGCTGGCGGCCAGTTCTTCGAGGCTCTTCGGATCAAAGCGTTTGCGGGGATTGGTAGCTGACTCCGCAAGCGCGGTGATAGGAACGCTGCGATATTCATGATTGTTGACTGCATTTTGCGTACTCGGCATGATCTATTCTCCTCTCAAGTGTCTTTGGTTAGGTGTTCGTGGACTCAGCGCACACGTCGGGCCTAAAAACCAAACGATGCAGGTGTTGGCGAGTTATGCGGCTACCGCTAGTGCCGCTGGCTCGGGGGCAATGCCCCCGAGGATCACGGCAGCGGTTTGTTGAACGGCTTCCAAGCTCTCGCGTAGGAGACTGGCGTCTCCGTGCCAAAGCTGGATGTAGTCCTGGGATGAAGTTCCGTTCTGCAGGCCGACCGATTGGCAGACCACAAAGGCCACGGCTTCGGCCTCGGTCTCGCGGACTTGTTTGGTGGTCAGGGTGCGGCGGTCGCCACGATGCAACATTTCGTGAGCAATCTCATGCACGAGGGTAGAAAACTCCTCGGCTGGCTGCATCCCTGAAAGCAGCGTGATCTTCCCGCCATGCGAAAGACCCTTCGTGGGAGCAATTCGCTCGGAGAAGCTAAGCTCGACACTTTGCGATTCCACGAACTTGAATAAGCGTTCGCGATATCCGCTCACGTCGCCATTGACTTCGGTCAAAGCAGGAAGGTCTTTGCCCTCCGTCTGGGTAACGTCGAAAACGTAGACGGCCCGGAATCCGTACAGCGTTCGCTGACCCTCGGTTGTCGCGTCTTCACTCGACTCGTCGGTCGCTACGTCCTTCGTGCTTCGTCTTCCTACCATCGGGGCGAGAATGAAAATGCCTTTTTCTCCCCGTTTAACGAAGCGGCCAAGCGAGTTCCATGTCCGAAGGCCGGCAACGTTGGTAGCATCGGGCTTCTGACGTGCGATGAGCATGATGTTGCCGAAGCTGTAGGTGCGAAACTTCGCCATTGCTCCGAGGTATGCGGTGAGGACTTCACTGTTACCGGACTCCAGCGCTGCAACGAGGAAATCCACGGCCTCTTTGGTTCGTGTGTTGACTTCTTCTAATTTCATGTTTTTTCCCTTTCTGCCGGTTCCGGCTTGTTTCTTTCTTCACTTGAGCGGCAGCGGGAAGAAACAAGGCGGAACGGTGAAAGGGACAGAACGGAGGCCGAAGGAGGGTGGCAGGGCGTGAGTGAAAGCGCGGTGAGTGCAAAACGGGGTTGGGGTTAGTTTGGCGCGAAACCGGCGCAGTCCGAAACGCCCGTCCGAGCCGCGGCCAAGCGGCGTCCACCCGGAAGAGGGCGCAGTGGAGGAAAATGATGGCGTAGCTTTCCTCGTCAGAACGGATGGTTGTTATGGGATGTGGTTAGTGGCGCACCAGTGGGAGTACTAGATTTCGCAGATATGACAGGAATAAGCTCTGCCAAATCAGAAACGCTCTTGACACGCTGCTGCAGCAGCGTCGCTCCTCTATTCATGTGGGCGCGGAAATAATCGGGCAGCAATTCTAAGCTTACTCCGTCTTTGCGGCAACGTTCCTTTAACAAGGCGACGAATAGCGGATCGTATTCACCTAGCAAAGTGTAGCGATTGAATTCACGTTCTTCTTCGGGATAGTCCGCGGGGTTCGGTACCGTCGGCTCTGCAAGAGACAGGCAAAATCCCAGCCGACAAAGAAGGTTCGGCGTTAGCCCGGTCTTTCCCGCCGCAAAGCGCAGGCGGTTTGACGCCTCTTTGGTAAAGCGCAGTCTAGTTATTTTCATTGGCGTGTCTCCAGAAGTATCCGGGCGCGATCTTTGTACCATTGTCTTCTGGATCGAAATCGAGCCTGTACGCTTGCCCCACAGATCCCCGCAATTCCTCAAAATAGGACTGATCGACTTCCGTATCAGTAGACAAGATCAGCACCTGATGGCTGGCGAATGGAAAATAGTGCTGCGCGAGGAGCTTGCGGTGATCGCTGTCCAGTCGCGCAAGGGGCGTGTCGATAATAATGGGTAAGGGCCGACCCGATGTCTTGGCAAGTGCCCAGAGCATCGAAATTGCGTAGATCTGCTTCTCGCCGGCAGATAGCTGGGCCTTGGGCAACGGCCGGTTATGCTTATCTTGAAGGGTCACTGAGAAGTCGTTTGGATCGACGATGATTCTGCCAAGGGAGTCCTTCTTCCTGCAGAGAGTCTGAAAGCACTCCGTCACGGCTTCTTGGAGCTCCAAGACTTTCTTGTGAATCAGGCTCACTTTGTATTCTTCCAGAACCTTCTTCACTTGCGGGACCAGATGAACCCTGGAGGCGTGGTCTACCTGTGCGGTCAGCTTCTCGGTAGCCTGCTCGAACCGCCGTCGCAATTCCGTGAGTTTCAGCTCGCGGCCTCGCATGTTCTCATCCGATAGCAGTATCCGTTTGCCTACCTCCGCAAGATCATGATTCAAAGAGCGGAGTTCTTCCAAGGCGGGTTTCAGCACGTCATCGGCGGGAATCTTGCGCAGCGCCTCCTCCGCCTTGTGTAACTCCCGGTAAGAGCGCTCGATCTCTCCCCGCAAGGGCTGAATAAGCTTGGGTACGTCTTCTGTTGCTTGGTCTATCCAGGAGAACATGCGTGAGCGCTCCTCGGGAGAGACATGATGAATGGCCGTCTCTTGACCATTCCGCTGGGAGAGGCGCAGTGAGGCTTCGAACAACTGCGCTAGGCGCGTGCGGAGCTTAGCCTTAACGGGGCTTGAGATCGGACCGAGGCCCTGCCAGAAATCCCGCGAACCAAGCTTCCGCTTAATGGCGTCTCTTTTCGAATGCAGAAGCGTGCGCCCGGCAGCCTCCTGGGCCAGATGCTCTTCATAGAGAAGCCGGTCTTTGAGCTCTCGGCAGAGGCCCGGGACCAAAGCGAACGGGAGCAGTCCCGCGGAGAGTTCGCGCAGCACGGCCTCTTGCTGCGGAATTCTTGATTTGAGCGCAGCCTGTTTCTGGATCAGTCCCTCGCGGTTCCGGGTAAACGACCCGCCTCGCGCGGCGATCGTGTCTTCTAATCTCTGAATCGCAGATTTTAGTTCGCGAAGTCGTTCCTGCTCGGCCTCTCTTTCGCGGCGGCAACCCTCGATCTGCACCTCGATTACAGTCATTTCTTCTTGCACCGATGTCAGTTCGTCGGCGTGCTCGGAACCACGTCCCAGAGGCTTGATGAGCCGGGCCAGGTAAATACCCAAGTCTGTCTGCAGCCGCTCTACGACGTCGAGGCCGAGGAGTGACTTGATCGCATCAGCCAGAGTCTGCTCGTCCGAGGAGTCCTCCGCGAGTTGTTGGATCCGTTCGCCGTCAAAGAAGAATAGATTGGACACTCCAGGCGGGAGAAGATCCCGCACGAAGTCCTGCCAATGTTCCGCAGAGACATCATCGAGAGGCCTGCCATCGCGTTCCACCAGGAGATCTTCGACGATCTTCCCGGAACTCTTGCGCTCCCAGGACCGGGTGACCAGGTACGTGCGAAGTCCATCCACTTCGCCATACTGGAATTCAATTGCCACAGATGCCGAGGTCGGTTGGATGAGCGCGTTAGCGTTGGTATGGATCTTCTGATCCAAGTAACGCATATATTCATCTTTTGATCGCGTGCCGGTGGCACCCGACCCGTAAAAGCAGAGCCGGATCGCTTCAAGCAACGTGCTCTTGCCGGCACCGTTCTTGCCGCCGAACAGGACTATGGGACGAGACTTCTTTGGTTGCAGCGGAATATGTTGCTCACCGCGGAAGGTTCCAAAGTCGGTAAGCGTGAGATTCGTTAGGATCATGACGCCGCTTCCACCTCGATGTTGTTCATGACCTCTTCTTCGGACCGCCAGTCCTCATCGAAAATAGCGGCAATCCGCTGGTAAACGGTCGAACGGCGGCTCATGCCCTGCAACTCCCGTTCCGCATCGAGGAGTTTTGCCACCATGTCGGAAGGTACCTCGTGACGGGCACAGATCTCGTCCAAAGTCCGTCGTTCCTCAATAGAGAACGCGGGGATCTCATCCGAAGTCCATTCCGTATCATCCCCGATGACTTCGCGATAGATCTTGGGGACTGAGTCTTCCCAGTCCTGCGCTTCGGTACGCCATAGCCTCCGAATGATCTGGAGTTCCGGGAGGGTGATCAGCTGTTCATTCGGATTGGGGCCGCTAGCGCGAATCCGTTTCTGGACTTCAAGCAACCGCCGTAGAAAATCTTTACGCACTTCCAGTTTGTACGGGCCGTACACGATGCCCCCGTCAGCCTTGGTCATGACCCGGCCGTTGCGCCGTTTGAATTCCCGCACCTGGCCCTTCACGGAGGGATCCTGAGTGGAGGCCAAAAGATTCCGGTACTCAAGGAGCGGCTCCAGCCACTCTTCGCCATTTTCAATCATGGCTTCCATAGAGCTGTCCCGTGTCACGACCGTGCAGACCCAGCAACCAAAACGACTGTTGCCGCACGAAGGCGTGGTCTTATCGACCACCAGCGGACATTCGCCCGCTTGCGCATTGCGGTACATGGTAACCAGGTCCCGGTTGTTGTTTCCCCAGGGCGAAGGAGCTTGAAGTAGGTACGTCCATACATCATTCACGCTAAAGTCTTCGATCGGCGTGTAGACGAATGCGTTCGGCAACGTCGTGTGCCGCGACAATAAGCTCCCGGTAATGCGGTGCAAACTCATCACCTGAGCGCGAGTGGCGCTCTCGGATTTCCGGACGCCGAGCACCATCACGACTTCGCCGAATTCCGCGACCCGGTCGAGAATGAAACGATTGGCCGGATCGATCTTGAGCCGCTCGGTGCACCAACGGAATCGCTTTGATGGAGCGGGATACCCCCGGCCGATAAGGTTTACCCAGAAGGTTTTCTCTAAAAGGGGCAGCACTTTATGTGCGGTGAATGGCAGTCCTTGTTGCTTCGCGCTCTCATCCATGCGCTTGAGCGACACATTGATGTAATCAACGATCTTGGGAGTTTCGACCAAGGTGTCGGAGGAGATCACATACAGCGGTTTGGTCAGTTTCTCCCGCGGTAACTTCGAGAGGGCATACCAAATGAGCTGGAGAGCGGTGGTCGAATCTTTGCCGCCGCTGTAGCCGATGACCCAAGGCCGCCGGTCGGAAAGATAGACGCTGCGTATCTCTTCGTATCGAGCCTGCAGATGCGCGGCGTCGAGGGCAGCGGAGGTTTGGAGTATCGGCAGCGGGAGGTTACTTTCCATTAGAGCCTCGGCCGTTGAAAGAAGATTCCAAGCGTTGTTCCTCGGACGACAATGGTACTCCCAGCGTGCGTTTGAGGAACGCGGCGGTGAGGATGACATTGCTGTGGGCCTTGCTCACCCGGCCTCCGATCAACGCTCGCCCTTCCCATATCTTGGTATTGGACCGCGCCCAATCAACCTTCGAAATGCTTTTCAGACGGTCCTTCCATTTCTTGGGCTCGGCGGCAAGCAGGGACGAACCGGCAATGCCGATGGCATGCAGAGCTATGCCATGCGAATGAATGAAGTCTTTGCGCAATTCCGCGGCGCTCACTTTTCGTTCCGCGGCCATGTTCCAGTCCGGAACGTATTTACCCACTTCTTTCCAGAAATCAATGACCAATTCCTGTTCTTGCTTCGAGACCTGCCCATTCTTTGCCTTGTTCAGGAGAGCCTTCGTGCCTTGGAAGATGCTGCTCAGCGTAAAGAGCTTTATGGAGCGATTTGAAATGGTGGTCTTTCCTGTCTCCGTCAGACCCTTGAAGCACGGGACCGCGGTGATCAGGCTGCGGGAGAGCTGCGACAACGGATCGCGCAGATCGTACAAAATCCCGAGCGACTTGGTGGGCCGCACCGCATGCTTGTTGAGGTCTGCGAACATCTGCTGGCAACGTTTCAGCCCGCCATCGAGAAAGAAGACGACCGAGATCGTCTCATCTCCGAGTTCCGGTTTTACCTTGAGCGCCTCTTCGATCGCGGCCCGGCGATGCTGCCCGTCGTTGATGATAAATCGTGCCGTCATCGGCACAACCAGGCTACCGATGTATGGCTTGGACGGATCGTGCGGATCAAAGTGCACTTCGCCATCAATGGCAGCTGTGATCGAAGAGAAGACGTATTCACTGGGATTCTCGACGAGATACCGCGCCATCTCTGGCACCCGGGCCCGGTTCAGGGCGCGCTGGGCGCGGAGTTCAGAAGGAAGTTCGTCCTCATCAAACAGAAAAATTTTCGGAATGAGCTTGAGGGGGCACATTGCGACAAAGTACTCGGAACCTGCCTGGAAACCCTTAAGCGCAGAAAACGTGTAGGCGAACGATTCGGCGTGGCCATCGTGCCTGCTCGCGGTGTAAGATTTGATTGGCATTTATCCGATTCGACCCGATCATCCACGTAACAGTCTTGGAAGTCAAGTGGGAAGTTAAATTTAGTCATTTGGAAGTCTAATTTAGTATAAAGGAAAGCTTCTTCCGAACCCAAGGCATGAGACCGCGGAACTGCCCTGATACACTCAGAACCGGCAAAGTGCAAGAATCCTTCCCCCGGCGAAAATAGAAGTATTTTAAGGATCTCCAGGCATATCGAGGTGCCCGTTTGCGCGAGAATCTGGCCACAACTGATCTCGTATCTCCATCTTTGGCCGGAGCAGATTCCAAAGCGCGTCAGGCGGCACTCTCCCGGCTCGAAGCGCTCGTTGCGGCTGCCGATCGACTCATTACAAAACTCGACGAAAGACACCTGGCAGTGCTTTCCTCACGCATCTTGGCATTGGGTGAAAAGGCCACTTTGCAGGACCTGGGGACCCGTTTCGGATTGACCCGGGAGCGTATCCGACAGGTTGAAGTGATAATCGAGAAGAAGCTCGCCCACCGGCTCTCCAGCCGGGACAACAAGGATTTCCGTGATGCGAGTTCGCGATTCCAGGACCAACTGGGGCTCGTCTTTCCGGCCGACCGGTTCGAGACCCTGCAAAAACTGCTCTCCGAGTCGGAGATAACCCGAGACCATACCCTTCTCTTGCCCCTCCTCGTCTGGAGTGCTGGGCCATATGAACAAGTTGGGGACTTCTTCGTCCGAGCCCCGGCCGAGAAGATCGTCGCTCAAACGAGAAAGGCTATCCGGGCACTCACACGGCGCGGGCCCGTTGAGGCCGTTGAGGCCAGTGAGCCACTCGTGCGGCTTGGCATTAAGGGAGAATTTCATCGGCGCTGGATCTTGGGCCTCGGAGAGTTTCGATTCCTGGATAAATATCTTGCCTCCTGGACGGGAAGCTTGGCTGACAAAGCGGAGATCGTGCTCAAGATCCGAGGCTGCCCCATGAACCGGGAAGAGATCTTCGCCGAGATCGGCGAACAGTTCAACATCGACAGCTTAGCCAACCGCTTCTCCGACGATCCTCGCTTCTGCCGAACTGATCTGAGTCACTTCGGCCTGAAAGAGTGGGGACTGGCAGAGTACTCCTCCATCGTCGATGAACTCGTAGCCGAGATCACGCAGAAGGGCGGAGAGGCGAGCGCCGAATACCTTGTCTCCACCTTGACGTCGAAGTTCCATGTGTCCGCATTGTCGGTCAAATCCTATCTGGCGGGCCCCCGCTTCATTGGTACGAGCCGCGGTACCATCCTGGTTCGGACCGAACAAGAACCGTTCACGCCAGGTAGGAAAATTGAACTAACGAAACGTTGCTACCGGTTGAAAACAGGCTGGGCCTACCGCATACCCGTCGATGAGGAACTGCTGCGCGGCTCCGGAAGGACCTTGCCGTCTGCCTTCGCCTCCGAGATAGGCCTTGCGCCGTTGAAGAGGCTTCGGCTCGCGAGTCAGTGCGGGGTGATTCCCGTGAGTTGGCCCTCTCAGCAGCCATCCATCGGTTCTCTGCGGGGCGTGGTGGAAAAGCTCGGTGGGGTTCTCGGCGATTACGTTTTCGTCGAATGTGTTTCCGCGTCGCGTCTGAGGTTCATTCTCACGAAGAAAGAGATGATAGAAGGGGCTGTGGGACTCGAACGCTTAGTGCTCGAAACCTGCGCCAGTTCAGTGCCGGACGGTTCGGAGCCGCTCCAGCGCATTGCCGGCGCTTTGGGCCTCGATGCGACCGCGTCGCTGCACGCGATCCGGCGCCGACTTGAGACGCGAGGCGAGGACGATCTTCTGCGCTTCCTGCCGCAGGTGTTGGGCGGTGATGAGGATGCAATTCGGGATCTGCTTGAGCTCGTCGGGGGTTAGAAGCCCGGTTAGTAAAATGACAATCCCTACGGGGATCGGAGCCAATAGTTTTTCGTGCTACAAGACATCCATCTCGCCTCGTCCTATCGCAGCGATCGAAACAGCCTACTTATTGATTTCTATATCCCCTGTTTGAGCGAGAGTGTCTTCTATCGGCGGGCGGCGGGATACTTCACCAGTGATTCCCTTGCTGCGGCCGGCAGAGGCCTCTACAAGATCATCCAGCACGGAGGCCAGGTCCGGATCGTCGCCTCGCCGGTTCTCTCCAAGGAAGACGTTGAAGCGATCCGCGCCGGCTACAAACATCGGGAACAGGTCATCGAAGAGGCCCTGGCGCGGAGCTTCGATCTGGAGTCGCTGTCTTTGGTGGCGAAGGAACGGCTTGGGTTTATCGCTTGGCTGATCGGTGAAGGCAGGTTGGACATAAAGATTGCGTTGGTTGAAACAGCGAACGGGTTCGGGATCTACCATGAGAAGATCGGCATCTTTTCCGATGAGTCCGATAACCAAGTCGTCTTCACCGGCTCGGCCAATGAGTCCATCGGTGGGTTAGTATCCAATTTCGAGTCGATTGACGTCTATCGGTCTTGGAAGGATGAAGACGTCAGCAGAATAGAGTCGAAGATAGAGGATTTTGAGAGTCTCTGGACGAATTGCACTGCGAATCTCCACGTCTACGACTTTCCCGAAGCGTTGAAGAGGCGCCTTCTGACACTACGGCCACACATGACGCCGACGCGAGACCCAGAAGAACCAATGGAAAATGCTACCGCAAGTGAGGCATTCCCAAGCATTCCCAGCGACGTCACTATTCGCGAGTACCAAAAGACGGCAGTTGAGAAGTGGTTCGAGAAGGGTGGCAAAGGCATCTGGCGCATGGCCACCGGAACGGGAAAGACGATCACAGCGCTCGCACTGGTCACCCAACTTGCCCGCTTGCTGCGAGAGAACAAGCGACCGCTCTTTGTCGTCGTCGTTTGTCCCTACAAGCACTTAGTCTCCCAGTGGGCATCCGAAGCAAAACGGTTCAATATGAATCCGATCAGATGCTTTGAGTCAAAGCATCTGTGGTCTCCGGTTCTCAACGACTTGGTCTCCGCGGCTAACGAGAAACATCTTCAATTCCTTGCCGCAATTACCACTAATGCCACCCTGCAGACACCCGCCTTCCAGGAAGTTCTTGCGCGTACGCAGGTGTCCTTATTGTTAATTGGTGACGAAGTCCATAATCTGGGTGCCTCAGGCCTCAGTGCAAGCCTTCCGCCAAATGCCTCGTATCGGCTCGGACTCTCAGCAACTCCAGAACGCTGGTTTGATGAGGCGGGCACGGAAGTGCTGCTGCGATACTTTGGCGAAGTCATTTTCGAGCTGACGTTGAAAGAGGCAATTGACCTCGGAGCACTATGCAAGTACGACTACTTCCCGCACGTAGTCGAGTTCGAGGGTGAGGAATTGGACGCGTACCTGGACCTCACTCGCGACATTACGCAATTGGTCGGCGCCGAGGGTGGAGAGCTCACGGATGAGACCGACAACCCCCGCCTGAAGTGGCTCTTGATCCAGCGCGCCCGACTGATCTCTTCTGCCAAGAATAAGTTGCCCGCACTCGAAGCTGCGGTAGATCGGAAGAGCGCCTACAATCTTTTTTACTGTGGGGACGGCCGGGTGCAATATGAACCCGTAGGTGACGATATTCGACAGATCAGCGCGGTCGTACATATGCTGGGGCGGGGGTTGGGCATGTCGGTACATTCCTACACCGCCGAAACGTATCTTGATGAACGGGATGACTTGCGAATTCGGTTTGCCGCCGGGAAATTACAGGGCCTTGTTGCCATCCGGTGTTTGGATGAAGGCGTCGATATTCCGGAGACCCGGCGCGCATTCATCCTTGCAAGCAGCACGAACCCCAAACAGTTCATCCAGCGCAGAGGGCGCGTTCTCAGGCGTGCACCGGGCAAGGAACTTGCGGAGATCCACGACTTCCTCGTGGTACCGCCAGCCCGTATCGGCACAGACGAATTCTATGCGACGGAGCGCCGCCTGTTCCGAAGAGAACTGGAGCGGATATTGCTCTTTGCGCGACTGGCGGACAATGGTCCTCAGGCTGTCCGGACGCTCCTGCCGCTGCGGGAGCGGTATCAGTTGTTAGACCTTGGCTAGGAGAGGACGATGGTTGATACCAAGAAGAAGATAGAGCAGCTCATTAATGACGCTCAACCAGAAACACGGAAGATCATTGGCGAGATCTTTGCCCTTGAGAAAGACAAGTTGTACATGAGCGTCGCGCACGGGATCGTCGAGGACATCGTCCAGAAGATCAAGGATATCGTGCAATGAAACTGACTGCACTCACGATCGACAACTTTCGCCAATTTTACGGCAGGCAGAGGGTCACGTTCGCTCGGACCGAAGACCGTAACGTCACGGTCGTCTATGGCGCGAACGGCGCGGGTAAGACCACGCTCCTGAACGCATTCACTTGGGGCTTCTACAAGCAGTTCACTCCCGCTTTTGAAAGCCCCGGTCATCTTGTCAATGAACGTGCTTGGACCGAAGCCGCGAGAAACCAGCAAGTGACAGCCCGGGTAGTCATTGAGTTTGAACATGAGGATCGCAACTACACGCTGGAGCGCTTGACCACATACAAGAAGGGCGCCGCGGATGAAGCGGTGCTCGTTCGGGATGCGGATGTATTCCTGTCGTACATTGACGAAGACGGACAGCAGAAGACGATCTCCAACCCGAACGATGCCGTTAATCAAATTCTTCCGGATCGCCTGCATAGCTTCTTCTTTTTCGATGGCGAACGGATCGAACGGCTGGTCAAACCTGATGCATACGCGGAAATTGAGGATGGGATCAAGACGGTCCTGGGCCTTGAGATCATTGAGCGCTCGATCCGGCATGTCTCCAGCGCAATCAAGAAACTGGAGGCCGAGCTTAAAGCGGTAGGTTCTCTTGAAATCCAGAATATTCTCAGTGATCTTTCCGACTTGGAGGCTCGGCAGCTTGCCAAGAACCAAGAGTTCAAGAAGACGGAAGCGAATAGGGATGCGCTCCGAGAGGAGATCGAGAAGGTAGACGCAAAACTGCGAACCCTTGAGCAAGCCAAGCGCTTTCAGGATAAGCGCGATTCTCTCGAAGCCCAATACCAAGCAAATCAACAACAGATTCATCGTATCCGCGGGGAACTTGGCCATGTAGTCAGCCAAAAAGGGTACCTCGCGTTCACCGAATCCCCCGCGCATGCAGCGCTCGATGCACTCAACGCCCTCCGGCAGAAAGGCGAGATTCCCACGCCGATCAAGAGGCAGTTCGTCGAAGATCTATTGGAGAAAGGGCAGTGCATATGCGGCATGCCCCTGGTCCCGGGTGAACCGCATTACCTGGCGGTCGCTGGCTGGCGCGACAAGGCGGGGAGCGCTGACCTGGAGGAGGCGTGGACCAGGCTGTCGGCCCACGCCGAGGAGTTCCTGCGCACCCGAGTTGATTTCTACCAGGAACTTCATAAGAAACGGAACGAGCTTGTACGGCTTCGGACGGAACAGACGCGGCTCTCCGAAGAGATCAGCGAAGTAAGCAAGCAACTCGTGCGGGCTGAATCGGAAGAGGTCCGTCAACTCGAACTTCGACGCGACCAGTTGAAGAAAGACTTGGATGCGGCGAATCAACACATCTGGAGTCTGAACAGGGATCTCACAGAGGTTGCAGATGAGATCAAGAAGAAAGAAAAAGAGAGAGACGCCGCCAAGGCGGAAAATGAGAAAGCGCAACGAGCGCAGCGGCGCGTCCACGTAGCCACTGAGGTACGCGATACATTCCGCCAGATCCTCGAAATTCGGACGAGCGATGTTCGCGTGCAGCTCGACGAGAGGCTCAAGGCGATCTATTCCAAGATCTCTTACAAGCCGTATGTACCTTCCCTAACGGAACAATTCCGGCTTGAACTCGCAAAGGTCCTCAATTCCCAGGACGAGATCGTGGCAAAGAGCTCCGGCGAGAATCAGATCCTCAGTTTAGCGTTCGTCGGAGGGATAGCGGACCTCGCGCGGCAACGGTACCAGGAAAGTAAGGCACGGCCCGGCGGTATCTTTTCATTCCAAGGTGGGATCTACCCCATCGTTATGGATTCTCCGTTTGGAACTCTCGATGAGAACTATCGTACCCAAGTGGCCCAGGCGATTCCGATCCTGGCTCCGCAGGTGATCGTATTTCTTTCCAAGTCTCAAGGGCTAGGTGCCGTTCAGTCGGAACTTGCACCGCGAACAGGTCAACAGTACATCATCTCGTATCACACGCCGAAGAAAGACGCCGGCGAAGAGGACATCACTCTAGGGGGTCGAAACTACCCCTACATCAAGCATAGCGGCAATGAATTCGAGTGGGCGGTAGTGACGGAGGTCTGAAATGGACGGGACAACAGGGGATCTCGCAAAGATGGCAACGAGAAGAGTTCGTCGACCTAAGGATAAAGAGAAACTCGTTCAGCGCCTCGTGGATGAAGACAAGGTGTTTGAAACCTACCGGGATACTCTCGCCTTCGCAGCCGCCTTAGGCTATGCGAAAAATACCCGCACAGCATTCGAGCAGAGCTCAGAGCCGATCCCTTGGAGCGTCTTCAGCGGAGCTGGGCACGAGGCCCTGGTCAATATGATCTCGGTCATGAGTACAAAGGACTTCGCTATCCTGAGCCCGGGTCGCTTTGAGGAGCGGCTTCTCATATTCGAAGAGTTTGCGAACGGAGGTCTCCACATCTTGAGCGAGCTCGTTGCCAGAGCGGAACGGCAGTCTTTGGACTTGGTGCTTGATCTCATCATGGATTCCGAAGGGCCGCGAGAATCCGGGGAGGAACCAGAGATTAAAAAGTTTGCCAGTGATCTTTCTTGGTGATTGCTCAAGAAACTGGAAGATAGGAACTCGACTGGAGGAATCAGTTCGTGAATGCCAACGATCTTCAATTCGGCGATCTTTTTGCGCAGCGCCCTCCCTTTCAGGTGCCAAAGTATCAGCGATCATACGCATGGGAAGACGAGGAACTTAAAGATTTTGTCGGCGATCTAGAGCGGGCATATGTCGCGAGGCAGAAGGGTACTCCCAAGAAACATTTCTTTGGCGGGCTTGTCTGCCTTCAACATGTCGCTCAAAATGCATTGGGTCGGAGATACGAGGTTATTGACGGGCAACAACGGCTTGCAACGTTCGGACTTCTCTTCGCACGCTTACGCCACTGGAACAACGTGTTAGCAGCCGAATGTCGCGTTGCAGGAGAAGATGACAGCGCCGACCTTGCGACCGCCCGCGCCGAACGTATAAAGACTACTCTGCTCGAATATGCTGACGAGATAGACGGAAAACCCGTTCAGCAGCCCCGAGTCGTACTCTCCAAAGCCGATAAGGATTTCTATACGGCTTTGCTGGCGGGAACAGCACTTACGCCAATTCGCGAATCCCACAAGCTGCTTTTGCGGGCCAATGATTCAATTGATGCTTTCATCAAGCAAATCCTTAGTGGGCAGACCGACCACAAGTCGAGGATCGCTACGCTTGATACGTTGGGCAAGGCCGCTACGGACGATTGTCATGTCGTGCATCTTGTCAGCGACTCCAAGGGGGAAGCATATCGTCTTTTCGAAGTGTTAAATGATCGTGGTCGGAATCTGAGCGAAGGAGACCTCCTACGCTCGACCACCTTGGAACGACTTGAGGGAGCTGACTCTCGGCAAGAGCAAGCAGAAAAGATCTGGGACGAGATTCTCGCGGTTAAGGCCAGCCATATCGACCATTTCTTGCGTGTCTATTACGCTTCCCACGCTGGCAAACGTGCTGGCCACCGAAGCCTTTTCGACGATTGTATCCGGGAGTTCTTCCCGGACACTCTGTCCCATAGCAAAATTCTAGAAAGACTAAATCACATCCGATCTGCGTTTGCACTCTACAACTGCCTTTCGGAAGGAGAATGGCCTTATGAGGACAGCGGCGTTACCGTTTGGGACAGGAACCGGCTCAAGCTCCTACTGCAGGTTCTCAAGAACGAACTCTCTCTCCCGCTGCTCCTGGCGTCCTGCGCGTTGACTGAAAAAAATTTTGCTGCACTTGTACACGTCCTAGAATTTGCAGTATTCCGGTACATTCATTGCTGCCGGCAACACCCCAGCAAATTGGATAGTGTTTTTCTTGCGAGTGCAGTTGAGATTCGTAAGGCTCCAAAGACCTATAAGGTCGCCGCCCTTCGGGCGAGCCTGAAGTCCCTTCAGGATTCCTATGCCGGAGACGACCTTTTCCGCCAGGGTATTCGGTCTGAGCTTGTCTATCGGGAGAAGGCGGGAAACACGATTCCGAAGTACTTTCTTACTACCATTGAGCAATTTCAGCCCTGGTACAAGGCTGGAGCAGCCGGAGTGCCGAAGTGCAAAGACAAATCCTCTGTTTACGATTTCAGCCAAATCGAAATCGAACACGTCTATCCCCGCAATGCCACCAACAAAGATCCAGTGATGGAACCGCTTAAGAATCGGCTCGGGAACCTTTCTTTCTGGGCTCCCTCGGATAATACGAAGGCCGCCAATCAGAGCTTTGCAGCAAAGAAGAAGCTCTTCGCAGAATCCAAAGTGTTGCTTAACCGGGAGCTGGCAAAGTTCTCAAAGTTCGGGGATAAACAGCTTCAGGACCGTGAGGACGAGTTCGTCAAGCGTGGTCTTGCGATCTTCAGAATGTAAATACGGCAAAAAAGTTTGTCGGCGAGGGAGAAGACGGATCATAAACGGTCTCGACAAGCGCCTGGAAATCGCTTTTCTCATGCAAAAGGGGTCAGGCGGCATGCTGCAGCATTTCCCCGAAACGTTTTCATCCAATGGTCGGCATTGTCACAGCCCGAGCCCAATTCCCTGGGCGATGGATGAGGCTTGCTTGATTTCCAGGGCGGAGGTCTTTGAGACATCAGCTCCGAGATGAGGGCCGAGTTTTGCAATGTCGTCAGTGAAGAGCGTCGCTTCGTGGCTGGCGCGGGAGATGGATACGTAGCTGAACCGGGAGTTAAGTAGGTCCGGGTGGACGCTAGTATCTGCGTGAATGAGAACGCGTTCGGCGGTGAGTCCCTGGGAGCTGTGACTGGTGACGGCATAGCCGTGGTCGAAGTGTCGATGCTCGCTGGCGTTGAACTTGATCTGGCGGTTGTTGTCGAGGCGTGCAGAGAGCCGACCATCTGGATGGATCGCCTCGATCGCGGCCATGTCTCGATTTGCAATGCCGAGTGATTTGTCGGGGGCCGTGAACTGGATGCGCTCGCCTACGGAAAACTCGCGTTGGATCTCTTCGTAGACGCTGACACCTGTAAGCCGGCGGGGATCGTAGGTCGCAAGCTCTCCATTCGCTCTTTCGACCGTGAGTTGGTTTGCGGATGGGTTGATCGCGACGACGGATGCATAGGCGGTGGCTTCGATTCCGATGACTTTGCTGCCACGTGCGTAACGAACCACGTCCTTGATCTCGTAGTGGCTTGCCCAGGATCGTTCGGCTCCCGTCATGTCCTGCCGCTGAACCAGCACGCGAAAAGTATGATCTTCCGGCGCAAGGCTTCCGCTGGCCTTCAATTCCTGGCGAACAGCGACGTTCAGCTCGCGGCGGGAAGCATTGTCCGGTGAGACGATGAGCGTGTTTTCCGGGGATTCGACGTAACTCTTTGCGATGGTGCGGACGCGTTCTTCTGCATTGGGAATCTCCTTTACACGGCCCTGCTGCTGGAGTGCGTCGAGCGCAGCGGAGACTTGGCCGGTCGCCAGCAGTTCCACCGTAGATTTCAGAGCCGGGTCTTTCTGCCGAACGATCTCGTCCAGCGTCGCTACGCGCATTCCCGCCTCCTGCAGTTGCTCGAACGGTCGGCCTGCTTCCACGCCCTGATGCTGGCGGACATCGCCAATCAGAAGCACGCGGTCATCGGGAGAAAGCCGTTTAAGAAACTCGCGCATCTGATTGGTGCTGGCAAGGCTGGATTCATCAACAAGGTAGAAGTGCTTTCGCTCCGCTACGTCTGGATGCGGGGTGCGGGCGAGGTAGCCTTGCAAGGTTCCGGCTTCAATTCCTACCTCATTCAGTTGTCGCGCGGCGCGGGAGGTCGGGGCGAAGGCCTCAACCTGATAACCCTGCCTTTCCGCGGCGCTGCGGATGACAGTGAGCGTGGTCGTCTTGCCTGAGCCGGCGAAGCCTTGGATTCCTTGAATGCGGTCGGGCGAGCTAAGCACGTCCTCTACCACGCTCTTCTGTGCCTGGTTCAGGTGCAGGTGCTGTTCGGCAACGGCAATAGCCTGCGGACGGGGAAGAACCGGCTCGATATGGTTTTGCCCCTCACGGACTCTGCGGATAATTTCGTGTTCGGCCTCAATGGTTTTTGCGGTGGTGAACTGACGGCCGGGAAAGGTCTTCGGGCGCTCGACGATCTGAAACTCACCGGACGCCATGCGGGCGTCGAGATTGGCCCGGACCTGGGCATGTGTGATCTCACCCATCCCGCGCCTGAGCCCGTCGCGGATCAGCGCACGCTCATCCACAACCGCCTCGCGCTCGAAGTTCTTGTCACGAGAAAAGGTGAGAGATTCTCGAACACGGTCAAGCGAATTGACGGGCTTTTCTTGATGTTGAGACCGTTCACGAGCTGCGCGTACAACAGCGTCGGCTTGGTGTCCGAAGTCGGCTGCCAACTTCCGGTGCGCGGCCATCACCTCCCGCGGCGAATGAATCTCCTTGCGGTCGCGCGTCGAGTGCGCGGCGATCTCGGCCGCTTCCTTCCCGGAACGGCCCGTGCGTTCGAGGTACTCACGAATCTGTTGGCTTCGCGGACTGGATGCGTCGAGGTATGCCTGTGTGTAGCCCTTAATTTCGGGCGCGCCGCTCCGGCCTGCCGTAATTTCGTAACCGAGTTGCCGCAGTTTGTAGGTCAACTCGGATTGATAGATAGCCGTGGCAAATTGCTGTGAGGCGAAGAGGCTCTGTGGCTGGATGGCGCGAGGCTGGCCGTTGTCGCGCTCCGTAACGTTGAAAACGACTGCGTGCGTGTGGAGTTGTGGCGCGACATAGCCATCGACCGGGCGAGCTGTATCGTGCTCAAACTTGGCGGCGATGAACTTGCCCGTAGTCTCTGGCGGATGATTGCCGCCGATGCGGGCTTGCGTGTAGTGTTCGAGCTGGCCGAGGGCAACGCGGACGCTCTCCCGGTGGGCTTCACGGACACGGTCATCGCCGCCGACGAGGGCGGTTAGCGAGACCGATTTGGGCGCGGAAAATGTTGCATCCCACCCGGCCCGGTGCTCCATCGTCTTGATGGTCTTGCCGTCGCCATCTTGATATTCATAAGACGCTCGTTGCCGCACAAGCTGCTGGCCGGTCTGTGGATGCTGGCCCTGGCTGAGTTTCGCGAAGTCCTCGGCAGAAACAGCCCCAGCGAGGCCGAACCGCTCGACCAGTCGCCCTTGCCATTCGCCCGCGATGACGCCGCGTTGCGACCAATAGTTCTGCTCCTTCGCGGTGAACTCGGCCTGGTGGTAGGTCTGCGCCTGGCCAGCGGAGAGCGGTTTTGAAATCGTCAGCATGGTAGTTACTACCCCCGAAGATTGAGGCTTTGTTGGGCGTTGACGTTCCTCTCAGCCTCGGTCTCCTGTGGCACTATTTCCGTCGCGGTTCGCGGCGATTTTCGCGGCGGCAGGGGCACATTTGCGTCCGGCTTGAGTTCATTCGGACGCGACTCGGGCTTAGCCGCTCCTATGTTTCTTGGATCGTAGGGGAGTTTGTCTTCGGGCGTATCGCGGAGATCGAAGTCACCGGCGACAACCGGCATATCGAAGTACGGGAATGAGAACCGCGTCACATAGTTCTCGTACTTCATATAAGCGTGGAGGTCCGGGAGTCCGGAGATTTCGGACTCCATCACTAGCGGTTCAACCTGCCGGTCTAGCGCGAAGTTTCGCCCAGCGCGGGAGCCGTCGAAGTGGGTCTCGCGCAAGCGTTCGATCTCGACCTTTCCGATGAACTTGCTGACCCATTCGCCTGCGGTCGGCTCTTTCGTCTTCAGCCAAATGCTGGTTGCGGGTTGGGACAACATAACCTCAGCTAGATGGCCATAAAGGTATTCCAGTTGGGCTTTACCCTGAAAACCCAGAATCACCGGATTGTTGCTCTTTCGATTTTCTGTGATTGCGGTATGGAGCTGCGGGAGCTTCTGCAAACTTGCCAACTCGTCGATCACGAACCATGCCCGCTTCTGGCCGTCCTTTGGCTCGTTTAGCAGCCGCAAGACGAGCAGGTCGATCCATAGACTTTGAAGGGGTCGAAGTGCCTCACGTTCTGCCGGGAGTGAAGTAATGAAGATCCAGCCCTGCCGCGTCTCGGCCCACTCTGTGGCCGACCACTCGCCATTCCCATCGCCTTTGTTCGGCAAGAGGCGGAGGCTGTCAGCGACGAGTCCAAGCGAGCCAAGAACTCCAGCACGCTGTTGGTGCGCCCTCGGGTCAATTAGGTGAGCATGCTCTGTTCCTTTCAGCCTTCGGTCGATCTCCTGCGGGTCCGACATCCACTTCACCAACTCCTCTGGCGTCGGGCCGTAGGCCATCAGGAAGGCGAAGATTTTTTGGGGGGACTCGATGAAGAATTCACCCTTCTTGTCCTGCGGCGGCTGGAAGAGGGACACCGCCAGAGCCTTCGCCTCGGAGCGTCGGCGGAGTTCTTCAGAGGGCCCCCAGTAGGGACACCGCTTATCGAGCGGATTCAGGATAACGTCCCCGTTTTTCGGGTCGTAAAAGCGTTTGACGAACTCCCGTGCGGGGTCGTAGACGATCGCGGAATCGCCGCGATGTTTTATCTGCCGAAGAATTTGGAGCATGATCATAGTCTTGCCCGCTCCGGTGTCTCCGATGATCTGCATGTGCTGGGCCTCCGCCCGCTGCGGTATGCGGATCATTGTCTTCATTTCGTTGGTCTTAATGCCTATGCCATCCCCTGCGACCCTGTCGTTGAACTCCCTCGGAGTCATCATCTCGGGGCCTTTCAGTCGTCGCCCGTATCTCAGCGCCTTGCGTCGTCGAACGTCTTTGGCGATGGAAAACGGGAGCTGGATGACCAGTGATAGGAGACCGAAAAGCAGCGGGAGCTTGTAGAGATCGAAAAGGCCATCGCTACCGTAAACCGCACTCCTGAGATAGGCACTCAAGGACGCGTCGAAATATCTCTGCTCCGGTCCCAAGTAAAGGATCGTATAGCCCCGTTGGAAGGCGGGCCGCGAGAGCGCGAGCGGCATGAGCTTGCCGCCCGGTTGCGGCGTCCTGCCATCCGTCACGTCGGTGTTCGTCGCCAGACGTGGTTGAATTCCGGGAGCGCCCACCATGAGCATCCGGTAGTTGTCTCGGCGACTCGTGGCGATTTCTCCTGCAATGCTCGATCGGATGTAGATCGGCGTGTAGTACCTCTGCAGGGAGCTGTTCCCGAACGTGAACCGACAGTAAAGAAAAAGTCCGGTAAGAACGAGCGCCAAGAATAGCGCCCCGCATGTATAAATCGGACTGTGCGGCGGCCAGATGATGGATTCCTTGCGCCCCCACTTTGTCATTGCCATCGCTATTTCCTCCCTACGGAAGCGGCTAGCTTTCCAGCGAGGGCGTGCTTGGCCTCGCTGATTTCGTCGAGCAGTTTGTCGAAGGCCTCGGGCGTGAGTTTCTGGCCTGCAGCCAGAGGCCGCAACACGTTTACCAACAGCAAACGAACACCAAGAATCTCCGCGAGGGATGGATCGCTGGCCGATCCTCCGCGCATCTCCCGGAGGATCACCTCGCGTATCCATTCCCCGCGAGGAAGTCCCTGCGATCTGGCAAACTCAGTGACCCGTCGCAGTTCCTCTTTCGTTAGCTTCGCTGTCACGGGGAAAACGCGATTTAGGTTCTGGTCGGTGTCAGAAATCGCGTCTGGGTTGGCTTTCAAAATTGTCATGTTCCCACACATTTCACAGGTGCACCCAAGTGCACCGGAAATCGCTAAGCTCTTGAAATCGCTGCAAGTGCACCGTGGTGCACCTGCACGACCCTTTCAGGGGTGGAGTGTCAAAATTCTTCCGGTGCGAAGCACCGTTTTGGCAGCACAACGAAATTGACGGTAGAATCACGCCTTCACCGCACGCACAGAAGGCGTGGACTCCACCCCGGCTACAAGCTTCTTTGCGGGCTCCTCCGACGCACCGTTGCCTGGGCCTTTACGTACACGCAAAGCAGAAGCAACTTGCTTGGCCTGTGGAGTCTTCAGAAAGTCCTGAAAGTCACGGTCTTTCGAGAAAACATAGTTGAGCGCCTTATCCACAACATCGTCCGCAGATGCGTGGATGAAGGCAGCGTACTGATCGACCTGCGCGGCGGTCACCTCATCGAGTCGGACAGAAGCACAGATGTGGCGGCTCTGGTTGATCTCAAGCAGTGGCATGTGGGTTCTCCTTTATAGGTAGTGGAATCAAGGAATCGTTATGTGCAGAATCGGTTAGCAAGTCAGCAGTAATAGGCGTCGCAGTCCGTGCGAATGTTGTGGCGTGTTCTACCTCGAAGACGGGCTCAATAAGGAAGCGTTTCGCGTCGCGGTCATAGCCGCGAAGCGCAAGCACCTCGCGGACAACGCGGCGGCCTGGCTGACGTTCAACATGGACGACAAAATCGACAGCTTCTGCGATCTCGGCTTCGGTATCGGCGAACGTGCTTTGCGCGTGACTGCGCATCACGAGATTGGCGAAACGGTGAAGGGCTTTCTCCGCCGAGTTGGCGTGGATCGTAGCCATTGAACCCGCATGGCCCGTGTTGAAGGAATCGAGCAGCGTTCGTGCCTCGATTCCGCGGACTTCCCCGAGAATGATGCGGTCCGGTCGCCAGCGGAGAGCGGACTTTAGAAGGTCGTCGAAAGTTATCTTGGCCTTGAACGTATCAGTCTGGCATTCCGTCGGCAGAATGTTCGGCTTCTGGATCTGAAGTTCGGAGGTGTCCTCGATGACAACGAGGCGATCCTGTTCGGGAATAAAGTCGGCCAGTATCCGCAATAGCGTGGTCTTGCCGGTACCGGTTCCGCCACTGATAAGGAGCGTCTTACCGCTGCGAATTTGCTCCGCCAAGAAGTCCGCAAGCGCCCGCGTCAGCGTGCCGCGAGCGATCAGATCATCAACTGTGTAATGGCGACTGGTGAATTTCCTGATGATGAGCGCAGGTGTACAGCGCACGACCGGCGGGATGACTGCCGCCAGTCGACTCCCGTCCGGGAGTTGTGCGTGCAGGAGTGGGTTGTCCTCGTCGAGCTTCTTACCGAGTTGATTAGCAATAACTTCGAGGCCGGTTTGTAGCTTGCCGGCGTCGAACGAAATGCTCTGCTCCTGGAACATGATGCCGTCGCGTTCGTACCACCACGAGGCGTCGGGATTGCCCATGATTTCGCTAACATCTTCGTCGAGCAGCAGCGCCGCGATGGGCCGAAGGAATGGAAGGATCAATTCGAAGCTCATAGTGGGAATCTCACAGCGATGGAAGCCCAGCGGATAGCCGGGCTTCCGAGAGTGAAGAGCAAGGGCTTATGCAGCCGTTTCCTCCTGGGGCACTTCATCGTGATCCTGATCTTCCGGGGCGGCCTTTTCGGCGCGGTCCAGCTTCAGGATCGAAGCGACCCGAATTTCCCAGACGCGCTGCTTCGTGTCCGTCTTCTTGCTCTGGTACTCGCGACTGCGCAGCTCGCCTTCCACCTGGATATGTGCGCCTTTCGTGAGCGTCTTGGCGAACTCCGAGAGCTTGCCGAAGACTACGCAACGGTGCCATTCGGTGTGCGAGATGTACTTGCCATCCTTCTTGTAGGAGGACTTGGTTGCCAGCGAAAGCGTGGTAACGCTGAAATCCGGGCTATTGGTGCGAGCTTCTGGGTTGCTGCCGAGGAAGCCGATGAGCGTGACTTTGTTCTGGTACATGACAGTGTCTCCGTTTGTTGAATTCGCCCGTTGTTGCTCGGGTCACACTGGGCGGAGCTTAGCGAGTGGGTCCGGCTCCCAAGCGCCGAAGGTCTGCTTTCTGGGAGGGGCCCGAGAGAAGTTTGAGGGCGTTCTTTGCCGTGGTTCTCAAACTTGTTTTGGGAGGAACCGAGACCCCAGAGGGGCGCAAAATGCGAAGCAGAAGACCGAGTGCCGCCGGGCGCCGGAAAGACCCCGAAGCTGTGACCGAGCGAAAGACGGGATACATCACGGCAGACACGCGCCAGAGCAAAGTTTTCATCTGCACATTGGCTGCGGAAGTTCACAGCAATTGCAATGCGATTCGAGCTGGCATGTCCGCCGTAGGAAGGGCGCAATTCGCCACTGTAGTTGTGCGTCGAAAGGCCCTTGTTCGCCGACTCCAACGGACACGAGGACAGGTAGGAAAAGCCAGCCGGATTAGCAGCATGAAAGGACATGAATAAGCCTCTGGGCAGGTCGATGAATCCCTAGCTGAATGCTTGGTCGGCGCGGAAGCGCACGATGGTCAGACCGAGGGGGTTCACGGCAAGCTCATTGTTCTTCACATTCTCGCGAAAGACATAGGTAACGCTGGCTGTCCATCGCTCCCGCTTGAGTTCGCTATGATCCGCGGGGTTGGTGTACACCTTTTCGAACTCGATGCGTGCCGAATATGGCGACAGTCTCAGGTCGTCAAGGATGACGTTCTTGATCTCGACATCGACATACGGCAGGGTGCTGTCTTTTACGTAATTCTGAATGCTGTCGTCCTTGCGTTCCTGGTCGATTACGGCACGTTGCACGTCGCTATTGAGGAAGTAGAGTGATTGCGTTTGATCGCGTTCGATCGTGAAACGATTGCGGCTGAAATACAGTTCCGCCCAGCGGGTGAGGTAATACTTGTTCTCCGCTTCTTGCGGGCGATACTGGAAGTTCCGATAGTCGATCGCTTCCGCGTGGCCCACGTCGTTAATTCGCACGATCATTGGGTGCATGTTGGCGAGCGCTTGCTGACTCTTGAATGTGAGCGCCGCCAGCGCGATACAAACGGCGGCGAGTACCATGATGGTCACCTTCAAGTACGTATTCATCACCAACGGGTCGCCGTATTGCTCCAGGTAACGCTCGGCGGCTCGGGTAATTTCCGGTGTGGCTTTCGTTTCTACGCTCATCGTTTCTGCGCTCATTGAGAACCTCGCTTGTCCTAGGGGATTACATCGCGGCCCGTATGGCCATCACGGCCACGCCCAGGCCCCCACCGTGTCCACCAGTACCGCCAGTGAATAAGCTGTGTGTCATGGTCGGAATCTTGAAGAGGATGTAAATGTTGACGAGGACGAGCAGGACGAGAAGCGGCAGCGTCTGAACTATCGTTGAAGGGTCCGACACGCTCTGGCCAAGTTGGATGTAGTAATTCGTTAGAACATGAGACAGAACATTCATCGTGGCTGCGGCGACGACCTTGTAAAAGCTGAACCCCAAATACGCCTTGAGCCATCCCCAGAACAGCCAATCAAGTTTGTCGACGACAAGGAACGGGATAAAGATCGGACCGAGCACTCCGATGATAGTGGCCGCAATCGCTCCATAAGCCACAATTGCTGACACAATCGCGGCCAGCATGGCTAATAGGAATTGGACCGCGAAGTACACGATTGCGTAGTAAGGATTCATCACGGTGTTCAGTATGGACGGACCGGTCTTGGAGGATGCCTGGTGGATTTCGTTCAGCATGGTGTTGGAACCATCGGATCCAATTAGGTTCACGAGATTGATAGTTCCGCTGTCGATGAAGCCCTTGATGGAAAAGCCAAGTCCGGGAATGGAGCTGTCGTAGTAGTTCACCATTACGTATGCAAAGGTGAGCAGCATGAAGAGGTTCAGAAACCTCCCCATGCTGAACCCTGGGCCGCCGTGTGCCGATGCCAGAGCCTCTTGGACGCCGAACCAAACCATCATGATGGTCGCCAATGCCAAGACGATGTGAACCCCCATCGCTGTTATTGAGGGAGCCACCGTCGCAGCAAGCGTCTGGCACGCCTGAGCGATGTATTGAAAGAGACTCATATATCCTGCCCTTTATCGTTTTGTTGTCTCAGTACGCCTGCGTTAGGAGGCTGGCGGACCCACCGCTAGTCGTGGTGATATTCGCGTTGTAATAGCTCTCGTATCCAGAAGAGTCACGAAACGTCGATTTCATCGCGTCCTGCTGCTGCTTTTGGGCAATGATCTGCTGCAGCGCAAGGTTGGAGTTGATCTGGTTTGCGTCTTGCAATG